>Ga0209550_10000165_pt1 | contig 56744 bp, 49 predicted proteins | sample LauGreSuBDMM15SN_2_FD_187567 | JGI IMG/M metagenome (GOLD analysis project Ga0209550, IMG submission 187567) | Freshwater lake microbial communities from Lake Michigan, USA - Su13.BD.MM15.SN (SPAdes) (version 5) | ecosystem: Environmental > Aquatic > Freshwater > Lake | place: Lake Michigan...
GCATCTACACAATCAACTACGAATAATACATCTGTTCCAACACCAACACAAGCACAAGCAACCACGAATATAACAGATCCTAAATATGTGAATGAACTAGTGAATAAACAAAATTCGGATAAAGAAATAGTCACCATCGAACCTGGAACAAGTGATTATCTTCCAAATTCCAGTTTATCTTCCTTGGATAATCATACTATCATACATGCGACTACATTACAGAAAACACCTGCTATGATGAGGGGATTTTGTGAACAGAATAAAAACAATCCATTAGAATTAGACAAAAAATGTAGTTCTTTCGATTCAAACATGTGTGCTTCTACAAATTGTTGTGTGTTACTAGGCGGAGATTCTTGTGTGGCTGGGAATGATAATGGACCATTCCATAAAGAACATTATTTGAAAATAAAAAACCGTGATTATTATTACTATCAAGGCAAATGCTACGGTAATTGTCACTAACAAATCACTATATCCATTTCAAAAATTCTTTTTGAAGAACTACTTTTTTCAACGGATCAACGAATCCCAGTAGAAACGGAACCGAAATAATATTGCTCAATAATATACAGGCAGTTCCAAAAATCAAAGTAGCATCAAATTGATTATACTCGAACTTATCTCGGAAGGGATGATATCGGTACATAAGCACCAAACACAACACGAGTTGAACAAAACTGTACCACAATACTATATAATGGGGAATAGATGCGAGAATACCTAAATATACAGCGATATGAAACGCATTAATAATGACGATAGAAACTAAATAGAAAAGATAATCTGCTCGCATAAATATAAATGTTTATATTATATAATTCTAAAATATGAACCATGTAATTCAAGGGAAATATGAAATACAGAATATCCTAGGAAAAGGAAAATTCGGAACGGTTTGTAAAGGTACAATCAAGAAAAACAATCAATTCATTGCCATTAAATTAGAACCAAAACAAAATAGTATCAGTACATTGAGACATGAAGCAGCTGTTTTAAGATATTTGAATAGTAAACGGGTGGTTCAAATACCTGAATTATATTATTACGGCACACAACAACCATATTACTATTTGATTATGACTTATTATCCAGAATATTCACTGGATAAGTATGAATTAGAAGCAGATGATATTCACGAGTGGTGGCTACAATCCTGTAGTATTCTGCGTGCAGTTCATGATCAAGGAATCATACACAGAGATATTAAACCAAGTCATTTCATGAAGTCCATGAAAGGAAATGATGTACAGTGGAATTTAATTGATTTTGGATTGGCGACTACTAATCTAGACGATCAACACGAGCATGTGAAAGAATCGCAGAATACCAATCTAATAGGATCTCCCAATTGGATCAGTCTCTATATACATCAAGGAATACAACCATCTAGAAGGGATGATTATATATCCATTGTCTATATCCTCATTGATTTATATTTACAAATGGAAGGTAAAAATCTTCCTTGGTTAGATGTAGATATAAATAGAATTTATGACTACAAACATTGGGATTGTCTCAAACAAAATACAATAGTGAGTCCATCCCTTTTCGAAGAAAAAGAATTCATCGATAAACTTATATTTGTATGCGAACGATTACAATACGGAGAAAAACCACCATATGATGCGGTATGGTTAAATCTATGAAAACCCTGTAAATGGAAGATGACCTTGTGCATTAGGTAATTGATTCATTACTTGTTGCACATTCTGTTTTGATAATGCTTTTTTATAAACCCGAAAGTCGCCGATATCACCAGTATAATACAATTCTTTATGTTGACCCTTGCCGATAAATTGGTTGGACCGTACACCGTCTGCAGGATAATTCATGTTTTCTAATGTGTTATGTAAAGTACCGTTATGATAGAATTTCCAAGTTGCTTTGGTTTTGTTTTTTCTAGTCGGTGTTTTTTCGATGACAATCGCCAAATGATACCAATGATTACCTTCCGCTACCATAGGTACACTATAATGGTCATCTTTTCTATTATCTTTATTTCGTACATACAACGAAATACTTTTATCCCAGATATATAGTATGATATTATTAGAATCACTATCCGTCCCGAAATCGATTAATCTCGTACCATGTGTATTACTTGTATCTGAACTATACTGTTGATATTTTGAGCCTGGAATCCATGCTTCGTTTGTGTGTCGCCAAACATTTTCTTGCCAAGCCGGTTCACCTTTTTGAATATTTTTATCCATTTCTGCTTTCGCTGTTTTGTACAAATCCTGTACTTTTTTAAAATCGTGTTCGTATGCTTTTACAGCGAAAGGTCTGTACCAAAAAGAAAAAGTTACACCTGCTGTGTTTTTCAAATCAAATGGTTTTGTCCATTGTAAATATTCTTTTTTATCTGCATGAAGAGTCACATATTCTAATTTTTTGTCATGGTGTAATTTCGGAAAATATAGTTTTTCTAAGGTACATGAATGAAAGCATAGTTTATTAGATGCTATTTGACAAACTTCTACAGAGTTTGTGTTGCTTGGACTTTGTACCAGTTGTTGTGCTTGTTGACTCAATGAGGGGCTATCAGAATCCGTTTTCCATTCTACATAAGAATCTTTCATATTGAATACGTTCACCATGTTGTTTGTTCTATTACGGTTACGAAATCCGTCTTTGTTAAAATTGATACGGTTAAATCTATGAGTATTCATAGCTTCTTCTTTATTCGTACAATACAACAATTTGACTTCGTGATCGGTTAAAGGCGTTGGGAATATTTGAAATTTCCGCAAATAATAGGTCATATCATTATCAAAGGATCCTAACCATATGTATTTTCTTACATCGTCTCTTTCGTTAACCTGAGTATGATTTTTATCAGTTTCATTCAGTTCAACCGTTTGGATATGGACACCATTAATATATATTTTATACGTTCTTAACGAAAATACAATCGATACATAGGTTGGTTTTTTCATGGGGATATTATTCAAGAATTCTGTGAAAATGTCCCCTCCTGCGTTATTATCTATATCAAATGGTCGCCATGTCTCCCATATATCATCCGGTGCAGTGGATAATGAACGACGAATATGTAGACTGCTTCTCAACCAAGGCCATAACCAAACACCAGGTAATCTATCTGTGAACCACCTATTGTTTTTGATAGTACCAAATTGTACAATCGGTTTCCAATGGTGACTACTTTCCCGTATATAAATCCAAAAAGATATGGTCATATAATCCGTTTTCAATGGCGTACCATGTATACTTTTGATGTCCGACTGATCAATAATATGGTTACTATTACGATCCACTTGAATGTTCTTTTCTACACCATTACGAATAGTTTCTGTATACGTGATAAGTCTTCCATCACTTTCCATCCATCCATCGGGTTTTTTAGGATTGAATCTTCTAAACCAATCTGTTTTGGGAGATAACTCAGGCACACACGGCACTAAATTGGTTGGATTGCCATCAAAACTTCCATGATCAATGATACTTTGTATATCTTTACAATCGTAGTATTCTGAATTTTGAAAAGATTCGAATGTAGTAGGTTTATAAATAAATGTATAGAGTATGAAAATAGTAAGCACGAATACTAAAAAACCAAGAATAAACATATTTCGTGTTTTCGTGGTAAGTTCCATAAGAATATCCTGTATATATAATATCTATATAGGATATTTTTACACGCCCTAAACTATATTAACTATTTGGGTCCATCTGGGTCAGGGTTATTGTACACTTTACACACTTGTGCCTCTGTAAGTGGTTCTTTGTAGATTCTAACATCCGCAATACCACCTTGTAAATAGGGATCCCAAAAATAATTACTTGCGCCTATTAACAGATTTTCACGCGATACGAGAGGAGGATAAATCATATCAGTACGAGTATCTACTTTGGTACCATTCACATATATGTTCCACTCACATTGGTTTGCGGGATTCATTTTACCGATAACCCATGCAATATGATACCATTCATGGTTATTAACTTTTGTAGTAACATCCCAATGACTAGTATACTGATGTTGTTCGTTGGAAATATGAAATCCTAAATCTTTTTGATTGAATGCCATGACGATATTATGTTTACCGAAACCGTCTCCGAAATCGATTAATCTGGCCCATTGTTCTTGATAATGAGAATCGCATTTATACCATAAACAAAAGGTCATTCCATTCTTTCCTAAATACAATTTTAAATTTCGAAATTCTAGACGGGTAAAGAACGAACCTACACCATTTCGTTTGGCTTCATCAAAGGATAAAGTAGTATTCCAATCTCGTTTACCATAAGATTGAAATTTCACAAATCTCATTTTCTTCTTTCCTTGGGACATATCAAAATGTTTATCCAATGTATCGGTGATGAGGAGATCGTCTTGTTCCAATCTCCAATCTTTTTCATGTTGAATGGGTTTCTGGGTATCATTATTATAAGTTGTTTGGAAACGGATTCCGTTTAATTTTACTTTCAAGGAACGAACTTTATCGTTATAGTTTATACCATTAAACTCTTGTAGCCATAAATGAATCGTCTGTGGTCCATGTAGATCCGTTTTGGTACCATGAAAATTGATATTATTATAGATACTGACTACTAATCCGTCTGGAATTTTAATGGTACTTAGTCCATGATAATTGTTTCCATTATAGTTTGTTAAGTCCGGGATCATACCGACACCCATTTCAAATTGCCAACCGCTATCGTAATGTTCAATAAAGGTAACCTTCGGACTTTTGTTTTGATTCGAAAAATCAAACGGTAATATTTCCATCGCGCATTGTCCTAATTTACCATCCGGCTTATAATCAGCACATATTGGTCGATCGGAACCACATTTGAAATTAGGATCTTGTATTGTTTTGGATTCGGTTTGCAATACTAAATCCATACCCCACCCAATATCTGCAGTTTTACCATCTGTACGATACACCTTCAATATTTCTTTGTTGGCACCTTCTCGTTCTAATCGAAATGTGTCTTTCCGATTGGGATCCACTGGATTTACAGGTTTGGGAATTATTTCATCTTCTTGGTTAATACCAAATCTAGTTAAGTCTACTACTTTCGGTCCTCCACCACTATGGGGTCCTACCTTTATTTGTTTGGCTGCAACACCGCTACTATAATTGTACTTACAAGGTGCTCCATTGGCCATTAATATTTTTACATTTTTATAAAAATCGAAATAATCTTTGTATACAGGCATTACAACATTACTGCATTGTTCTGCTGTCACAAATCCTTCGACGTTTTGTTTATGGTGGAATGTAACAAAACTTTCTTGGTTTGTACTGAACAATATCTTAGCACCGTCTGGGTCATTCATTGTGTGAACGGAATTGTATAAATGGATGACTTCCGTAGACGAAATATTGGTATTGTACAGTTTTATATCTTTGATTGCCATGTTACTGGATTTATCATTTTCGTTTTTTTTACCGATCAGTACCTGTATATCTTGGTCTGGACTATATTCATCGAAATGACTGCTATGTTCATCCTTCATAACTCCATCCACAAATAAACGATAGATAGTTTGAAATTCTTTCTGAACCACTTTATTTTTAATTTGTTCTGGTGACGGCATAGGAGTTTCTGCGGTGATTGTAATAAATACAGACCGATTAGAAGGAATTACATAATGTTTGCTATATGTGTTATTGGAGTCTGAATGAATGTCATCACTTCCTTTGACAACTAAAACGGCTTTATCCTTATATTTCCAAATACCTAAATATTGCTTATGGTTGTTATGCAAACTGAGGATATGATTATTTTCATAATTATCGGTGTTAATAAACAACCAAAAAGATACAGATATATTCCGATAATCAAATGACGCAATACGATTATGGATAAACCAATTATTATTGATTTCAGGATCGTTTAGTTTTTTCCATTGATCTTTGATAGTAGGCATATCCCAATATGGTACAAAAGTATGATTGAAAACACGGTTTAGTTTATTGATATTGATAGTAGTAAAGGATTCTGAGTAGACGCTAATACTCTTCATAAGGTCATCACTGGACAATATAACTAAAGTTAGTAACAGAAGGATCAATAGTACGATCCAAAATCTATAATGAATGACCAATTGCCTCATATAATATTTATATTAGACAATAAATTGTGATCTAAATCTATATAAATACGTTTACTATTAAGATAGTATAATTAGAAATGTCTGCAGAGAGATCTTCGTTGCCAAAAACAAATTCCAATAACAAATTAGTAGGTCAGGTAAAATGGTTTAATAACAGAGCAGGGTATGGATTCATTACCATGAAAGATGAAGCTGGTGTAGATAAAGACATTTTTGTTCATTTCTCCACCATTAAAATGGAGCCTATGCAATACAAATACCTTGTTCAAGGAGAATATGTTGAATTTGAATTATCAAAAGTCACAAGTGAAGGACATGAACATCAAGCGATCAATATAACCGGTATTGATGGTGGATCATTGATGTGCGAAACTAGACAATTAAACCGCAATAACTCCAATTTTGTGCATAAAAATCAAGAAAGAAGAAATAATCGATCGAACGACCGATCTAATGACCGATCCAATGAAAGAAGACCTGTAATCAGAAGTAATGATGATTCTGGGTTTGAAACAGTTCAAAAAAGAAAGCAGAGTAGTTACAAGAAATAAATTCATAAAAACAATATAAAAAGGTAATATGATTATACTATATAAAAAATGGAATCAAGTATCAATGATGTACCAAAGTCGAATGCATCAAAAAATTTACTAGAAATTCAAAAAATAAAAGAACTCATTGACAACCAAAATGATCAAATGGATGTATTGAAGACCAGTTTAAAAACCTTGATGAACTCGAATACGATGTTATTAAAACAAATATCAAAAATCGAATCAAAAATGTCGAAACATAGTCTGAAAACAAAATTAAATCGTAAGCCTCATGGATTTGCAAGACCAACTGAAGTATCTGATGAACTTTGTGTTTTTCTCGGAAAAGAAAAAGGCAGTTTGGTTTCGCGTACAGAAGTTACCAAATTCTTAATTAAATATATTGCGGATAACAAACTTCAAAATCCTACCAACAAAAGACAGATTTTACCAGATGAAACGTTGTTTCAATTGTTTGGAAAAGAAGCCAAAAACTCAAATATTGATTATTTTACGATGCAAAAGTACGTAAATCATCATTTCCCCAAAAAAGCAAACTAACTGATTCGCAACCCCAAAAAAATTATATAGAGTTATTTGAAAAATCTATATAATTTACGTTTTATACATTCTCATCGAGTATGTCATCCATTTTAACCGTACATTGTTTCAGAGAATTCAAAATACTAATAGGATAATTCATTTGTTCTAAAATATGCACTGCACCATGTACATTGGATACACCTTTGGTTATTTTATACGTATACTCAATCGTATCCTTTTTTTCGATGACTTCCATTTGATAATTTTGGATGTTTTCGTCTTTCCACTTATCGCAAATAGATATATAATGAGTTGTGAGTATTAATTTTACATTCGACTGTTCACTTATATACTTCATGAATGCATAGGCCGCTTTGGTTGCTTCTTCTGGATTCGTACCTGAGTACAGTTCATCAAAAATACAAAAATGTTTATTGTTGGAATGTACTGCAATGGAATCTAGAATTTCTTTGCATCGGCGGGATTCTGCTTGGAATAAACTATCTCGTCCGGAAGTATCTGGTATATTTAAATACGAATGTATATGGGTATAGGGTGTGATACGACATGTGTCAAAGAATCCAACCCCTAATTGTTGCGCAAAAATAACATTCAAAGCCGTTGTTTTCAAAAACGTTGTTTTGCCAGAAGCATTCGGTCCAGTGATAACCATATTCGAGTCTAAATTGGCATTATTTTTCACTACAGATACTTGAGTTTTCAATGGAGGATAATATTGATTCGTGATAAAGGTATCTGGTTCTGGTTCTGGTTCCGGTTCCAAATCTTCCTTTTCTGTTGTATCATCTGTACTATTCTTGTTTACTGTCTCAGTATCGATCGTACTGTAATGAGCACAATGGATCTTATGATTGGTTAAATTATCACGTACGCCTTTCATCAAATGAATGTATCCATCGAACCCCATGGAAAAACAAATACTCTTATCATACGACTCGTCTGTATGCATTTCATAGTAGCAACGAAGCATATACCCGATTTCCGTTATTTTGTATAAACTACATTGGAAAGGACAAACGGGTTCTAATAAAAGATATAATTCTTCTAGTGTATTCAGATGCGCTTGTATTTCTTGACAAAAAGGCTCATATGTTTTTACCGCACGATTCACTGTCAAAAACTTCTTCATAGTTTCAATCGAGTACGCTAAATACTCTTTCCAATCGCATAATTCTTGGTTGATGGTTTCTATGTTATGGTAAAATCGAATACACTGGACGGTGTTTTGATACATTTGGAATACGTACAAAAATAACATCCCAGCTAAATACAGTAATTTATCGAATTGCATACTTTGCAACCCATTCAGTGCTTTCCCGATAATATGGTGCCTTGTTATATCTTCTAACACAGATAAGTATACGCTAAACGTGATGGGGATTCCTTGTATCTTCAGAATGATAAAGGGGACTATGAAAAATAAAAAAGGTACGATAAAACTAGAAAGGGGGGATAACATATTCGCTAAACAAATAGATTGCAGGACAATCGATGACTTATTGTATTCTTCCAATATAGACCACTCTAAATAACCATACTTTTCTAAAAACCCAGGCGCGTATTTTACATTGGTCCAATATTGTTTGATCGTTTCACACGATACTGGACAAGGTTTCAAGGGAAATACTTGATCTGTATGTTGAATGACCAACTGACTATCTTGTAAAAACGGTACGTGAGATGTAAAATACTTTTCATACTTGGGTAACACTTCTTGGGCGAATAAATGACCCGAAACATCAAACAGATAGGTAAACATAGATGGATGGTCAGGGGTCGTAGGTAGTTCTAAATCATTGGCTACGATCGAAGATAACTCGTGTTTTTCTTCAGACGCTAAAAATTCAATCGGAATATGAAAATGAGAGTCTAAATAACAAGGCGTTTTTACGGGTTCTACTGGTTCTGTCTTTTTATCCACAAAACCATAAGAGTACGATAAATCGATATAGTGATGAAAATCGAAAAACATTATGATTGTACTATAGAATAATGTTTTTTAAAATAAACGAACGGATCATAGAAATCAATGCACTGTACCATTATAGTTTTCAGGCAATTCTAGGATTTGAATTTTATAATGATTTTCAATACGGCGCATATTCTGTACATCTTGTTGCGTAACAAAATTGATTGCAAATCCTTTCCTTCCCCACCGCCCTCCTCTACCAATACGATGCAAATAAGTATTCACACATCTAGGTATATCAAAATTAATCACTGTATTTACTTGTTGAATATCGATTCCTCGAGCGGTTATATCAGAGGAAATTAATACACGAGTATCGCCTAATTTAAATGCTTGGATAACGTCATAGCGTCTATGTTTTTCCATCGAACTATGGATGTGACAAACCGAAAATCCATCTCGTTTCATAGCTTCATATAATGTTATAACTCGTTGTACACTATTACAATAAATGATACATTTGCTAGAACTGATGACGGAAAATAAATTTTTCAGAGAATCGTATTTGGCATCGTCGTTTCGCAAAGCAACATAGTATTGTGTTATACATTGCAAACTTAATTCTTCTTTGTTTACTATGATACGGACAGGATTTTGCAAAAAACTATCGGTTATTTTGATAACATAGGGAGGCATCGTGGCACTAAATAATGCAACTTGAATGGTATTATGGAAAAAATACTGGAACATGTTTTTGATTTCTTCGCCAAATCCTTGTGATAACATTTCGTCGGCTTCATCTAATACCAGTAGCTTTATATCGGTTGTATGAATGCACTTGTTTTCGAATATATCATATACTCTGCCTGTACAACCAACTATAATATGCGGAGGAGTTTCGTGTATACTTTTAATATCGTCCCGAACAGAGGTTCCTCCAATCAGTGTTTTTACATGCAATCCCGTCATAAATCGCCCAATGTCTTTTACTACATTGGTCACTTGATTAGCCAACTCATGAGTAGGTACTAATATAAGAGCTTGAGTATAATGTTTCGTCACATCTATCAATTGTAGAGTAGATATTGTAAAAGCTCCAGTTTTCCCACTTCCGGATTGCGATTGAGCTAATATATCTTTTCCACTTATCATAGGTATAATAGCTTTTTTTTGAATATCACTGGGCTTTTCTAAACCGTATGAATAAATTCCTCTTAGTACTTCTTCTTTTAACTCAATATCATCCCAACTTTTAATGTCTCGATATTCTTCGCTGGTGTTCATTTGAATAATAAACAAAAAGTGTTTATATTATTTTATTTTTATATCTGAGTAGTATTATATTTCTTTTTTATGGAAAATATATAAACAATATACTCCATTATACTATTAGTAAATGATGTCTGTATACAAGTACAATTTGAATTATTTTTATGATTTCATGGCGAATAATCAGAATGCTTATACGTTGCCTAGTAATATCATAAAAATTATCGATGAAGTGAATAATGAAATTGTACCGATAGTGATAGAAAAAACACCTGAAAAGAACTACAAACAAACTCACGATGTCAAATATAAAAAGCAATCTTCAAAAGACGATTTATCGTGGAAAAGTATTCGTAATTTCAAAACCACCAAAATAGAGAAAAAAGAAGGGAAAGAAAAACTCCTGGGTGAAATCAAAATATGTCTCAATAAGTTGAGTTCCAAAAACTACGAAACTCAAAAAGATAAAATACTAGAACTACTGAAAGAGTTGAAAACCGAAAAACTAGAAAATGAAACAATAAACGTAAAATCCATAGCCCAAACTATATTTGATATAGCCAGTTCCAATCAATTTTATGCCGAATTATACGCCAAGTTGTATAAAGAATTAATTGGATATGATACCATTTTTGTGGAAGTACTAAACGTGTTTCTGTCTACGTTTACCAATAACGTAAAAGAGATTCATTATATTGATCCAGATGTAGATTATGATGGGTATTGTTCTTATAACAAACAGAATGATATTCGCAAATCCACATCGGTTTTTATAATCCATCTCATGAAGGAGCAAATCATTCCGGTGCTGAAAGTAATGTCGATCATAGTAGCATTTCAAGATATATCTATTCAATATATGGATGAACCAAATCGTTTGAATGAAGTAGAAGAAATTGCAGAAATGTTGTACTTAATATTGAAATGCGGTATATCCATTTTTTCCAACTGCAAAGCCGATTATATTTGGAAATTTGTGATTACAAAGAATATTCAAACGTTTTCCAAGTACAAGAAAAACGATAAGAAAAGTATTTCGAATCGGGCGATTTTTAAATATATGGATATTTTACAATTGATTGAAAATCAAAATTAGAAATTCTATTTTCAAAAAACTTTGTAAAAAATAAAATCCCCCCCTCTAAAAAAAATCCTATACCAAATGTTTATATGATAAACATTTGGTATTACGTAAAAATCAATATTTCTGTTTTTTTAAATTATTTCACATTGATTATCGTGCTAAAATAGGTCGTTACCAAATGTTTATATGTTTATTGACACTAGAAACTGTAAAATTCTTATCTAATATCCTGTTATACTATAGTATACAAAATTATGAGTAGCGGACCATTTGTAGAAGCAACCAAGTTAAACCTTACAGAAACCGAATTGGATGTTATTGAAAAGTACACGGGAGGCGAATCCTTGTGGATAAACAATTATTTACGCAATCGAGATTTAGAAAATGTGAATGAAAACAATTTGAAGAAATTGAAACGATATTCTACTATATTGAATGACATCATGAAACATAAATCACCTCCTAGCCGTTCTGCAACCAAAGTATATCGTGGAGCAGAAGCTATGCATCAATCCTGGAGAGAACTGAAAACAGGGGAAGAGTTACTGTTTACGAATAAAGGAATCATTTCCACGTCCTTCCATAAAAAAGCGGCTCTGTCTTTTATTGAAGAAGATGATGATTGTTGCTTATTGGTGTTAACATTACCCAAAGGTACAACCGGATTATATATATCCTCTCAATCTGTCTTTAGCGATTTAGAAGAAGACGAGTTATTACTTCCCCATGGAAGTAAGTTTGTAGTCACCAAGAAAACATTTAGTAAATATGAAAATAAAAAAATACTAACATACCATGCTGATTTAGTTTCACAGAACACAGCGATATCTCGATAGATCCATATCGACTATTACATTTTCAATTCATCGTCAAACAATGGGAATAGATCTCTATCATGAGTAATAATAATAATCGCTTGTTTATACCTCTTGAAATCTTCGATAATTCCTATTACTTCTTGTTTTAAATGAGGATCTAATGCATTGGTTGGTTCATCTAATACCAATATTTTGGAAGGGTTTACTAACCCACCAATCATATTGATTATTTGACGCTGTCCTCCAGATAAATTTTCGCCAAGAAGACCTGCTTCTTTTGTATGAATGTCCATATTTTGATATAATTTCGCAATATTCGGATATTGCATAATTTTCTCTAAAAAGTACTTGCATTTCGTTTCATCGTTACACCCATATAACATATTATCGATGACCTTTTTATCAAACAATTTCGATGTTTGATTGACATACGTGATTTCACTACGAATATACAATGGATCGAATTTTTGAATATCTTGTCCATCAATGAGAATAGTACCATGGTTGGGTTGGTACATTTTGATCAACAATTTAATAAAGGTCGACTTACCACTTCCAGAAGGACCTGTGATGCCAATAATTTTATGACCGGTTGTATCCATGGTATAATTACGATTTTCAAACACTATTTTACCGTGGCTGTAGTTATACGTCACATTTTGAAACGTTATGGTATGAAAATCCAATTTTCGTTCCCCTTTAAATCGACCTTTTTGTATGACGTTTTTAAAATGTTTACTTACATGCTCGAAATAAAACAAGGCAGCATTCATACGTCCAATATATCCTATAAAATCAGGTAACTGTTCGGTTAAAGTGGATAACTTTTCACGGAATAACATCAATATTGAAAATGCACTCAGAAACGATATCACACTGAGTCGTTTTTCGGAGAATAAGTATATCATATACGCCAAGCAAATAAAAATAATCATTAATACTAAACATAACATAACGGTTATATGAGTTCTACTTTTGGAATAATATTGAAATCCACTATTATAATTATCATCGGTAAGTTCCTTGAATTTCGCAGATTCCGTATTTACCACTCCTCGGTATATTATCTTATCTAAATTACTCAATACATCAATTAATTTGGCATCCGTTTTGTGTAATAAATTTTCATGCTTTTCGTTTTCTTGAAGTAACCCATTAAAAATAGAAAAATAATAAGAAAACAAAACAGCGTTTCCTGAAAAGAAGATGACACCAAACATGGGATCTAAATATAAAAAGTAACCAACTGTAATCATGATGTACATGAAATTAGGTAAAATAAATGTGATGCTGTCATTCAAAATCGAAGCAATTAAATCCGCAATACGATTAATGGGTGAATTCAAACGAGTAAAATTGATTTCACTGAATAAATCACTATTGACTAACATGACTAATTCCAATAACTGATGTCTAGCCCATGGACGCATCTTGGTCAATAGTTTGATTTGAAAGTAATTGAAAATATAGTAGAATATGAGGTATATAACTAAAATAACGATTAAGATTTTGTAAAATAGCCATATACTGGTGGAATCATGATTTTGAATACTATTGATTAATTTGGAAGTGACCAAACTGACACCATTGGTCTGTAATATACTAAATGCAATAGTGACGCTGACTAAACATGCAATATTGAATTGCTCTTCTTTTGCAAAAGATTCTAACAAACTGAATACTATGTTATCATGATCACTCATATGGTTGTATATATAATAGTTATATATACAATAATATATTTTTCTAGACATACATAAAGAAAATGGTTACCCAAAAAAAGAAATATATACAACATAGAAAGAATAGAACTACAAAAAACAGACTAAATCAATATGAAGTTATTGTGAAACGGTTACATCCAATCACCGAAGACAAAATAATATCAGACTACCAGAAACTTCAACAATTAGATTGTAAAGGTGCTATTGAATCATCTTTTAAATTACGTTTAGGAAATGACATTGTGGATTATTTTACGTTAGAAGAGCGGTTGCATACGAAAACGAAACATAATATTGATTTTTATACTTTTTGGAAAAAACGTAAACACTATATCCAAATTCCCCATATTCGCAAAATGTTGCAATTCTATCAAAATCGAAAAATAGACGAAATACGTAAATATAAGTACATTTTCAATTTATATTTTTCCAGTATTAGCATTTTCAAACCGGTGGTTGCGATGGAACTTTATTGTCGTGTGCATGCAAAACGTGTATTGGATTTTACCATGGGGTGGGGAGGACGTTTAGTCGCAGCGAGCGTATTAAACCTACAATCGTACATAGGAATCGATAGTAACACCCATTTAAAAGTTCCATATGAGAAATTAAAAACATTTTTGAGACAACGAAATTCCACCACGGATATTACACTCTATTTTCAAGATGCTCTTTTGATAGACTACAGTACGATGGACTATGACACGGTATTCACTTCTTTACCTTATTATAATACAGAAATCTATAGAGGAAATCAAACTATTTCCACTACGAAAGAGAAATGGTTCTTGGAGTTTTATAAGCCTTTGTATAAAAAAACATGGAAGTATTTGAAAAAAGGTGGTTGTTATTGTCTCAATGTTTCTCAAGAAATATATCAAGAAACCTGTATTCCAGTTCTTGGGAAGTGTGATAATCAGTTTCTGTTAAAGAAAAACAGTCGAACAGAAGTTTCCAACTACAAAGAATATATTTATGTATGGAATAAATCAACGAAACGCATATAAATATTTTTTAATATGTTCTGATTATATACATGGTACAGTCGAAAATCAATCAAGCGATTGAGTATAGCGAATCACACAAATTAGATGAAACTGAATTTGGGCACGATTCTGCATTATATAGTTTGCCTATATATGATGAAAATTACATAGTAGCTATTGGCAAACTTCTTACCAAATACATTGAATCCTATAATGTAGCGTATTTCCCGATTTATTTAGTGAGTCCGAAAGATAAAATAAAAGCCAAGATAGGAGTATTTGAAATAGAATCCAACAAAGCATTGAGTGTCATGAAGGATGGTGATATGGATTTAGATAAACTAGGCGAGCCCCTTATTTTTAGGAATGTTTCCAAATCGTTTATGAAACAATATGGAAAAGTAGATGATCATACCGATCTAGATGAGTCCGATGTGACGGATATTCAATATCCAGAAAAAGATTCGGAGGCTGAAGCACCGCCATCCAACTTGAACAAACTGGACGATGACTCTTATGACGAAGAGGATGAGATAGATATGTTTTCGTTACAAACCAAATCTGATATTGCTGATAAAACGACGGAAACGACACTTTCATCCACACTAAAAGACACTGACTCGGAATACCTATCCTTTGATGACCTATTTATAAAAGAAACTATGCCGAGTCAAATCAGTTATCCTACCGAAACAGAAGAAGATGCAAAACGTCTGGTTCGAGAATATAAAGATCGTACCATGTCCCCTAACGACAATTGGATTCAAATTGCATTTAAAAACAAAGAATTTGAAATATTACGAAATGAAGGTGGTGGAGATTGTTTCTTTGCAGTGCTTCGAGATGCTTATTCACAAATAGGATATACAACTACTGTTGCAAAACTACGTACCTTTTTGTCTCAAGAAGTGGATCAAACTATGTTTGAACAATACGAAACATTGTATAAAAATTATAAACATGAGATAGATGTAGTAGAAGCAGAAATGAATAAATGTAAAAAAGCCATGAGTGCTTTGAAGAAGCAGAGTACTAAAAAATCCAATTCCAAAGAGGTCACTACCAGCATAATAGAAGAAGCGAAAACAATAGAAAAAGAGTACAAAGATTTGAAAGTGAAACTAGACCTTACAAAAGAACTATCACAAGAGGTTGAATTCATGAAGTTCGTGGAAACTATTCCACAATTTCAACATTATATTCAAACTTCTGATTATTGGGCGGATAACTGGGCTGTCGTTACATTGATACGTTTATTGAACATCAATATAATCATTTTAAAATCCTCAGAAGATGAGAATCAAATTCTGCAATGTACGGAAAAACTAGAAGAGAGGTATTCTCACTACGATCCTCAATATTATATTATCGTTAGCAAGTCGGAAAATCACTATGAATTAGTATCGTATCGAAAAAAGAAATTACTCACGTTTGCAGATATTCCATTTGCTATAAAATTCAAAGTGATGGAAAAGTGTATGGAGAAAAATGCAGGTATATATTTTGATATACCAGCTTTTAAGCAGTTCAAAGCAGAACACAAGATAGAAACGAAACCAGATTTCAATAATGATTCCATCAATCAAGAAGAAGAAGGATTGTATGATTCAAATGTGGTCTTCATGTATTATAAAAAATCCGCAAACGAAAAACCGGGACATGGTAGTGGAGAACAAATAGCAGCGCAGCATAAAACCAAAAACAAAGAGCGGGAGTTGGATTTTGCGAAATTACGAAAAATAGAAGATTGGAGAAAGAAGTTATCCGATCCATGGACCAAATCGTTATTTACCATCGATACCTATAAATGGGCATCTGTATCCCATTATTTATTGGCGTTACCATTTCAAGATTCATATAAAGAAATATTTCAAGAATTTTCGTTGAATTCAAACTCGGTTATCTCCAAAAATATAGACAAAGCTATGGAATCCATTGAAAAGAAGAAGAAGAACGAGGTTGGTAAACATTACGAGGTATATAGTAAATTAGAACCGATTCCAGAAGAAGAATTACGAGAATATCGCAAAAAGGCGTTACGTGCAAAATTCACACAAAATGCAGATTTCACGACTTTGTTATGCGAGACCAAAGATGCAAAACTTACTATTTATCAATATCGTAATCCAGCAGAAGTAGATATTGATTTGATGAAATTGAGACAAGAAATCATGAATGCGAAAACGGATCCCTAAATAATTATAATAATAATTTGTGGACTATCAAACTATTATAGGAAAGATTCTTTATGAATACAACCATAAAAGAATACTTTTTTTGGAACGAAAGACAAGTTGTTTCACATTGTTATTGGATTGGTTGGTGTAATAGGTATCATAATACTCAATGGATTTTCCAGGGGAAGACAATTTGAAAATAGTCGGGAAACCATCAAAGGATAACGAAGTATTATATTGGTTATTAAAATGGGTAACACCATTCGAATGATCGTCTCCTATATCATATAGTTTCATTTTTGGACCAATCGTTTTCTTTACGTGGTCCCAATCTTGTTGCATATCTATACAATGACCACAGGACGGAGAAAAAATATGACCGTAGGCAATTGGCAAGGATTTAGTAAAAGGTCTTACTCGTTTCGTTTTGCTTGGACTCTTTTTACGATGACTTTTGTGTTTGGTTCCTTTTGTTTGTCTAAATCGTTTTTTTTTTAAACCTTCCATTATAATATATCCTCATATAATAATTAAATATGTTTACAGCGTCCTACATTATGTTGAGTTTAGTATTAGCCGCATTTATTTTAGGTATTATTACTTGTTTAACAAAAGAATCGATGGAAGGATTTCAAACCTTTGTACATAACGGTCCTTCTAATGAAACGAATTTAGAAGGTAAATACAATACTTGTCCAGATATGCTAATCGGTACAGACAAAGGTATTCTTTTATTGAATACCTCTGAACCACGAGGTCCTAATAATCCCATTACTTTCCAAAATTTAGATGAATATATCCAGTTTACAGAAACGTTAAAACAAAATGGTAAGTCTTGTCCCATTCTGTATTTACAACAAGAAAATAACGCACAAGGAGAAGATGTATATCGCGTTCGACCAAGTCCCTTTTCGATGGATGGTGGTATGCCTTCTGTACCTGTAAATCCGGTTTCGATCCTAGACGCTTCACGCGATAATCCGCCTTATAATCAAAATATGTATGCTGGATTTGATCCATATGGCCAGGATGTAGGAGTGTACAACGAATTGGACCAAGTACACGATTCTACACAGAATGATCAGGTTATTAGCGATAATCCCATGGATCCTAACTGGGGAGGAGTCACATTCAGTCAAGAAGCCGTTTTGTCTGGGAAATACGCAGATAGAGTAGTTGGTAAACCTACGATGATACCCAAAGTGTTGTAATCCATTGGTATCGAGAAAAAATAAAAATAATATATATAAACGCAATCTGGTAATATCATGAAAATGAATAAAAAATCACCGCCACCACCATCACCACCAAGACTACCGCCGCCAAATCATCCACCCCCCGCGACCAGTAGTTTAGCGAAAAGTGTTTTAGACGGAATCGCTGTAGGAACAGGTAGCGCCATTGCACGAGAAGCCATTGAGCGATTATTGGATAAACCCAAATCAACCCCTGTATATAATCCTATTTCCTTATTTTCCTGTGATCTATTACAAGAACAACTGCGACAATGTAGTGCAGATATAGAACCAAATACTCATTGCGATGATGTAAAACATAAATACAAATTACTATGTGATTTTTCTAATCGACAAATATGAATCCGTGTGATTCTAATATCGGTTGAATGGGACCCCAATTATGTTGCTTTGAATGGGCCATTTCATAGTTCATGGAATTCGGTAATTGAAACATATTGTACACATGACATATTTCATCTAGTTCTTCGTTTGTTAAGAAAGCATGTTCTTTCAACCATGGATAAAACGATAGGTTGGTCTGATTTCTGTTTTTTTCATCTTCATAGAAATAGTATCGTTTCAAAACAGTATCTATATCCCATGTGATTGATTTGCTGTAGTCGGTACCACATAGTGCTAGTATGGATGTAAAATCGGTAATAAATAATTCTTCTTTCATTTGATTTGTATGATACACAATACAGTTATGATATTGTAAATTCAGTTTCCGAATCACAATAGGACAATCATATGCAAATAAATCCATGTCATCGCTAATACATCCGTACGCAAGGTTTTGTTTTACCATATACGCACATAACTGATCTGCTTCTTGTAAAGCGTCAATGTACTGTACCTGAAAGTTCGAAAATAATTGTTTCAAATTCTGGATAATATCGTCCGTTACTCGGATGAACTGTCTTTTTAAACTTGTAAATTTTTCTATTTCTTTTTCCTTTTCCAATTCCGTTGTATTGGATTGAGATTGAATTTGCTCTATGATTTCTTTATATTTGGATTCTGCATCTTTTCGCTTGTAATAACGTTCCCACAAAATGCTACTTTTTTCAGAAGGCGGTTTACCATCAAATATAAATATAGGGGTGATCTCATATTGTTTGAAAACACATAACATATTATAGAAACTGTCGAACAATGAATCTTCTGATAAATATTGATAAATATAAATACTGGTATCTATAACCAATGTTTTGCCTTTGAATGTAATCAGTGATGTTCTATTGATAGATTCTTTACTACAATTATTGAGTAAGAATGAATTTAAATATTTAATTCCCATTATATTTTTCTGTATAAAAGTTTTGTATTGTATATATGGTAAACAATATGTACAATTTAGAATCAATTTTTTATGTATATTCAACCAGGTGGAATCCAAGGTTTGGGATTTTTCATTATTTTTAGTGTTTTGCTCTTTTTGTGTTTACTGACGCTTTTTTTTACGGATAGGTGTTTACGTTTATGCGTTTTTGTAATGGATTTGGAACCTGCGCGAACGAATGTTTGCAATAGAGTTTGTATATTACTTATCAAAAGTTTAAATAAATCATTTTCTGTTTCTACAGTATTTATATTTTGAGTAAGTATTTCAAAACGTCGTTTATCAATTGTTTGAAAATTACAACAATATTTCAGTATTGGGTATAAAAAAAAGTTTTGATTCACTAAATGATTAAAAACCCCAATTGGGTTTTTTTTTATTTGTAAAATATCTAGTGTTGAATCGTAATCATATAAACGAAAAAAACATTGGTTGGTAGAATACGTTTGAATCATTTTGTCCAATAAATTAATTTTTGGTTGTACTTTAATCGGTAATTGATAATTAATTAATCGTACTCTCCCCAAATCAATTATGTAAGGCGTATTATCTTTACCAATTAAAATATTGTTTATGTGTAAATCGTTATGTATGATATAGGGATATTTGGCTTGTAGGTCCACGATCATTTTCAATATTTCTATTTTTCTGTTTGCATCAAGAATTTTTGAAAGCTGTTCTCCTTCAATATATTCTTCAATTATAGCATGTTGTTTTTTCACACAATATTGTTGTTTATCCATATTGTCTTTCAAAAAAAGGGTTTTATCATCATAATGAAACGTTTCCGTTTCTGAGAGGTACATATACACTTTTGGAATATGAGGTAATCCTATTTTTGTAAGTATAGCACCTACTATAAATTCATAAAATAAGTCGTCCATACAAGTACTGCAACAATATTTGATAAAATAGGGCTTTTTATTTATCATAATTTCTGTTGTTATTTTTGGATCTTCTAAGACTGACACATTTTTGGTTACTTCAAAAATATCACTCCAATCTAAATCTTTTATTGGTTTTTGAATATCTTTTATTAAAGTATATACCGTATTACAAATATTACTCTTACTTTTACTCTTACTTTTACTCTTACTTTTACTCTTACTCATATTACATATTGAACTATTGTTTGTACGACAAAATGTACTCATACTTTTACTATAAATAAATCAATATAAAATACCATCAGAAAAAAAATACTACAAATCGGTGATGGAATCCTCAATCGGGGAATAATTCGCTGGATCGATGGTAATTTTTCGTCTTTTCGCCCGTGTGTTCGATTTTGTCTTTCCAATAGTAATCGACTCTTCAATAGGAGAATAATTCGTTGGATGGATGGCAATTCTTTTTTTATTCGTACGATTCGATCTTTTTTTCGGTTCAGTTTCTGCACGAATATCATCTTCTATGGGAGAATAATTCGTTTCATCAATCCTAATTCTTCTTGCAGGGGGTCTCTTTTGTGTACCAACGAATTTCAAATAACGCTGTAGCATCGGTTTGTAGGTTTTTTGAAGTTTGGGTTTCGTAGATAGGATGGTTTGCAAGTAATCAATAGAACGGGATAGGATTTTGACTAAATCTGTTTCTGTATATTCTTGATAATTCTGGATATCTGGTTTTACTTTTTCATAATCGATGGTGACATCCATAAAGTACACACCATAAATAAGGGTATGATGGGTATCAAAAAAGTAATTGACAATATATCCTAAATCATGAGAGAGATCTCGTTTCATGATATCTCCTCCGTTGAATTTCGATTTCGTGGTTTTATCAAACAACCGGAATTCATATGCGTATGCACGTTGTTGTAGACGTTCGCGTTTTTTATTCATGTGATGGATACTAATCCATTGATTGTGGGATCTTTCTAAATCATTTTGGAATGCAAAGGCGTTTCGGTCAGATTGTTTTTTCGTTTTACTAGATTTTGTAACAGGTGACTTTTGTTTTTGTGTTTTGATTGGGGATTGGGGGTGTTCTGCATCGCCAGAATTCAAAAACTCCTGTAGTTTGTCTTTCGCAAATTCTTCGATGAATTGTTTGGGATAAAATTTCGAAACAATATCGTCATCAATATAATCTGGTTTGTTCCATTCGATCTCATATTCATCTCTTGTTTTTCGATACCGGATTATACGATGAACGGAAAACAGCAAAAACGGTAATTTTTGAATATATTGTTTAATGATATCGTAATCATCTATTTTGGTCGTTTTGTTTTCTATATCATATTTGTCTATGTACACAATAAAATCATTACTTTTGGTTTGGGTTTCTGGTTGTCCCCATGAATATTGGTTTTTATACGGTTCAAAAAAATGTACACCATAATATAACTTATCACGTGTAGGCTCTGATACGATTTGAACGTAATGAGGATACTCTTTCGAACCTTTTAATTTTTCTTGATAAACATCCGTTGTATTAGGGACATCAAACAGACCAGTTAATTCTAAGTAATTTCCTATTTTGTATTGGATATCCAGTTTTTCCGGCTTTTCACTTTGTTCTATTAACTCTATTTTACCAGAAATGATATTTTCGTTCACACTAATATACACTATTTTGGTTTCTATAGTTACATATTTGTCGTCTTTTTTTTCTACTGAAACTATATCCATGTAAGGATTTAAAACCGCATTCGAATGTTTATCATTGTAAATACCTTTTATCTTATATAATCGTGACTCAAAAGGCACATTTTCAAACTCATATTGACTGAATAAGAACTGATCATTATTAATTCTCACGATATCGTTTTTATGATAGATAACTTTGTTTACGGTGAAAGAGTCTATTTTTTCCCATTGATCTTGTTTTACAAACAACGATTTTTTCATAGTGTCTTTTAAATTGGCTAATAACATAAGTTTGTATACAGGTACGTATTCAAATATTTCTCTATCTTTAATCTGACGCAAAATAGTGTTATTCGATTCTTCATAACGCATTATTACCCATTCATATGGTTTGTCAAATTCACTATATAATCTTTCTTGTTCTTCATCTTCTTCTTCTGTTTCTTCCATGTTATTAAATTCATTATGTTTTGCAACCAATGTTTCTATTGTAGTATTGGAATAAGAATCGTCCCAATGTGTATGAAGAGGATGTTTGTCGTTACTAACTATTTCAGTCGCCCAATTTTTTTGAATTTTTTTATCAAGATAACATGCTGGTATAATATTATCAGGTCCGTTTATGATATTAATACTTTTTATATAATCATCACTCGTATAGTGGGCATAAAGATTATCCCATTCTATTTTTTCAGAGTCATTCGCAAAGGAAGGTTTATTGACGTGTTTCAAGAAGTCTGATATTGTTAACAAATATACCGGATTCGGATTATTGGGAATAAAGCTTTCTACGAATTTTATTTTGTGTGATTTGAAAAAATTTTGTATTGGATTCACCGAATCTGTCGGATTATTCTGTAAAGTAACGTACACAATTTTTCGAGTTAATTTCATGGATCTGGCGTTTATTTCTCTGCGAATAAATAATACTTTAAACGATTCTTGTTGAATATATACATATTTATCTTCACCCATAAAATATGTTTTTAACTTTTTAATATCGGAGTTATATCTATTTAAATTGTGTTCAACCGATAAAACTGTATCAGGAATACTTCTTGCCGATCTGATATTAAATTCATCTAATGTAGATTGGATAGATTCGTAGCCGTTTATAGTACCGAGGGTTTCGATTCTTTTGCGTATATCTTCGGTATCTGGCGGTTGTATTTCGAAAACTTTATTGTTATGGTTTTCTTTGTAAAATTTGAGAATTTGTAACGGTTTTAGTTTTGTCATCGTATAGGAAGACAGTGTATCCATAACAAACCCTAAAAAGAAACTTACTTCGCGTGGTTGAACCAAATACCACTCACTTTGATTATTATTGGCAAATGAAATACTAGATGCTGGAAAAATAGTTTGTAACGTTTTATGAATTCCGTTTTTTTCAACATGTTCACTAATATTGTAATGGTTGTGAAACTTTTCTTTTCTGTACAAAATACAGAAATGTATTAAAAACCCGATATTTTCTAGACCCGGAATTAAATAGGTTTGCGCACTACCAATTCTACCTTTGGAATATTGATTATTGCCTCCCGAACCTGAACCTATTTTAAAAAACAGTTGTTTATTGATTGTTTTGCTAATAATATATATGTAATTATATTCAACCAGAATAGGGATCACTGTATTTGCATACTTATCAACTACAGTAGATGCTTTATGCATGATATCAAAAATTTGTTCGGAACTGTTGTAATCAATACCCGATTTATCGTATTCGAAATCTTTGTATGTTTTCAAATAATCAGAATCTATCAGATCACAAACTTTCCCTTCTTTTCGTTGGTTGTACGAAATAATAGTTTTACAGTTATCCACATATTCTACTGAGTCGATACCGATTCGTTTTTCAGGTTCTTTGTATTTCACGCCTAAGTATGTGAAGACGGATTCTTCGGTTGGAAACTCAGTTTGAATATAATGAGTATCTTCATCTTTTGTATCTATTTTTCGAAGCCCTTTATGATTTAACACGAAACCTTTTGATTTGGCAATACTTCGAATTTTTTTGTTATAATCAGCGTCGCCCGTATGTGCGATGGCCGCAAATGGGTATGCTAATCGAGTGGTTACAAAAAAATCTACCCGCATAGCTTGGCTATTTTCCGTTAGCTTGATAATACCTTTCCAGTTATCAGAACCACTCGATAAAGTAATCCATACAAGAAACTTATCATGTAATCTTTGTAAAATTGTTTGCAAGTATTGTTTATCAGGGAATCTAGAACGAGTCGTGGCATTATCTATAAACATGACATCGATATCTCCACTTTGGTCTTTACCTCGACGATAACTCCCCATCATTTCGAACTTGGTGTCTTTGTCCAACCGGTTTTCCAGTTCGGTTTTAAAGTGATTGATATCAGTTTTAGGAATGGGTTTCTGTAAATCTTCATAATATTCAAGGTAGTCTAAAGATGATTGTTGTAAAAGACAAGGTTTTTTCACAATGGCACATTTTTGATTTTTGTAGGTATCGTTTTTCAAGATATCTTCCACGCTTTGAATCTCATTATTGGCATTGGTTATGATACGAGCCTTTGCTTTTCCAATACCATATATAGTTTCTAGTGATCTTTTTTGAGTAAGATTTTGTTGTTTCTGTTTATTTTTTTTACTATCCACCATATATTTATATTAGAAACATAAAATTTCATATGGAAACTATTCCATGTCAAATTCATAGATAATCAGGTGAACCATTATTCTCTTTTGGTAGATAATCTAAATAGTGATTCTTATGCAGTTTTGTTTCAAGGACTTGCTGTAGATAATCTACCATATGGTTATTCAACAATAGTAGACTGAATTACGCAGTATTTACATATTTAAAATAACGGAACTTAATATAAATGGTTAATATTAGTGATTTAGGTGCATTAACTGTTGTTAACATAATTCCAACCAAATATTACCACGAATTCTATACCTATAGTTCTACCAATACCACAGTATTGAAACGTCAAATATATGATAACTCGAGTACCTTGATCTATTCGGTGGATTTATCTTTCGGTGGTATGAATATTTCGAATGTTTTAGCATTACTCGATGATAATGGTACCACCCCATATACTATTGGCATAGTAGATCCTTCTATGAACAAAGTTCAGCTTGATTTAGCATACACGGATGTCTTCCGAAAAGCATTTAGTGATACGGAAAAAACGAAATTAATCACCTATGTTAACAAGACTTACAAAGAGCCGCATACGATTGCGGATGGTCTATATACTATTAGATATGCGAATAGTTTGTTTGAAGTAAAAAACTCATCTAATGCAATTGTGAGTAATCCTATTAGTTTAACATCAGGTAATGTGTATATATTTGATCAAAGTGATACCAGTAATACCGGGACAACCTTGCGATTATTAAGTCCTATTAATATTGAAATCACATCGGGTGTTACGAAATACGGAACACCGGGTACCTTGAACGCCTATACGATGGTTTCACCTTTGTCTGCTATATCTGTTTATTTTAATACACCAACTGTAGCCTATACTACCTATACTGTTACCTCTGTGGATAATTTGTTTGTAGTAAAAAATTCTAGTAATGCCAATGTGAGTGAACCGATTGCTTTAATTACAGGGAATATGTATGTATTTCATCAAAGTGATACCAGTAATACAGGAAAACCATTGCGGTTATTAAATTCTTTCACTACTGAAATAACATCGGGTGTTACGAAATACGGAACACCTGGTACTACGAATGCCTATATGATCATTTCACCTTCGTCTAATTTATCGGTGTTTTGTAATATATCGTCTATTGTTATAACTAATTTTACTGTTACCTATGCAAATACATTTTTTATTGTAAAAGACTCTACTGATACTATTATGAATTATCCAATTACTTTAAGTGCAGGGAATGTGTACAAGTTCAATCAAAGCGAATCTAGTAATTCCGGAACAACATTCAAATTATTCAATTCTAGTAATACGGAAATAACATCTGATATTATCAAAAATGGAACACCTGGTACATTGAATGCCTATACGATGATATCGCCTTCGTCTACTATATCCGTGTATAGTAATATACGCACTCCCGTTATCGCTAATGTTACTGGTTCTACGACAACACAAAATAATGTTGATGGTTATAAGGTTATTCAGTTCACCACTGTTGGAACTTATGATGTTTCTTTTAATAAGACATTGAATATTGAAGTGCTTGTAGTAGCAGGCGGAGGAGGTGGAGGATACCAATGCGGTGGAGGAGGTGGAGCAGGTGGTGTTATTTATAATAATAGTTATGGTGTTACTTCTAATACTAATATTACTGTTACTGTTGGAGCTGGTGGGACAGGTTCACCTGGTTCATCTGCTGCTACCAATGGTGGTAATTCAGTATGTGGAACTTTAACAGCTAATGGCGGGGGTCGTGGTGGAAGTTCTAATGGTGGACTGATATTATCAACTGGAAAATCAGGAGGTAGTGGTGGTGGTTCTTGTTTTTCTAACGGTATAGGTTCAGTACAAGGTGGTGTAGGAACTACAGGACAAGGATTCAACGGAGGTTCTAGTTATTCTCCTTATTTCTCTGCGTTTAGTGATGTTCAATATAGTTATAGTGGTGGAGGTGGTGGAGCTGGTTCGGTTGGTGGTAATGCTGTTCAAGATAGTTATAGTGGTGGAGGTGGGAATGGTGTTTCCTATAGTATCACTGGTAATTCTGTCATTTATGGTGGTGGTGGTGGTGGTGGTGGAAATGGAATTTACACATACGGGAAAGGTGGTTTAGGAGGTGGTGGAAATGGAAAGAGCCCAGGAACGAATGGATTAGGAGGAGGAGGAGGTGGTGGTGGTTATTCAGTAAATGTATCTAATATTATTAATCATGGTGCTAATGGTGGGTCCGGAGTGGTTATTATCAGACATCCATTATACGCTTAACGGTCGGACAGTCGATCTAAAACCGTAAATTAACACATTTTTATATAAACATTTGGTAACACGACTTTTTCCACTCTTATATCAGGCTATTGTACAAACGCAAAACGACAAAAACATATATACCCAGTAATACCAAATGTTTATCGTATAAACATTTGGTATAGGATTTTTTTTAGAGGGGGAGATTTTATTTTTTGGAAAAGTATTTTATTTTTACTTTTGGAAAATCATGATTTCTATTTTTTCAAAAAATGGAAAAAAAGTTTTTTTTCAAGAAAAAATCCGGAAATCCGCAAAACCAGCATAATAATAAATCAAGAAAAAACTTAAATATAAAAATATACAAAATCTATATGTTTGGTAAAATATTCGGAATAGAAAGCTATGTACTATCTACGATTGTAGAAAGTCCTAAGAAAATGTATCAAGATTACATCGCCAATTTAAAAGGTTCTTTATTTAAGGCATATATACATGCGTACAGTGCATCAGTGTATACACTATATGCTATTTTCCCTCTGTTATATCCTACTATCGACGAAACAATCGCGCAATTAACAGATCGATTGGAAACAAAGACCCGAAAAAAAGATTGACCGAAAAAAGATAAAAAATTGATCGCTTTTTTATCATGATAACCTGATTATAATAAAAAAGTCTAAGGAGTTTCAAGAATAGTCTAAAACCAGTCTACAGCAAAAAATGACAGCAGCAACACAACAACAACAACAACAACAAGTATGGACCAACAGTGTATTCATACCTCTAATCGACTATTCGATTACAAAACCTCAAATAAAACACTTTTTCGAAAATACCTGCAAAATGGGTATCGTATCTCGTGTAGATTTTGTGAGTTTCAATAGTGACAAGGGGGTAGGTAGAAGAGCGTTTATACATTTCAGTACGTTTAGTAATGACGTTGTAAAAGAAACATTATTGTTTCAAGGCAAGTATGACACGTGTATAAAAGGACATACTATTCGATTGATAATCAATCGTAAACCAGTTCCAGAAACAACTTTAAATTTAAATCAGGTAGCTCATAATACGGAATTCATTGGCGAAGAAGTAAAAACGCATCAAACGAAAATAGAAGAAATAGAAACAAAAATAAAACAATTAGAAGAAGACAATTTGAAGGTCAAATTACATGTAGATCAGCATTTATCTTATTTATTTGGTTGGATGAATTATTTACAAAATATGTTCACACCCCAACTACCAATACTAGAACCAAAACCACAAAAAAAACTAACTATTATAAATCCAGATGATATGGTATAATTCACACAAATTCGATTAAACTCATTCGTAATGTATGGAACGTAAATTCATTTTCAAAAAAACTAGTATGGTTATTCTGTAACCACATTTCCGATTCTTTCATACCGATTATCATTTTATCCGATTTCATCTTTGTTTTAATGATATTTAAGTAAAGTATAAATGTTTTTTTTGTGAGTGGAAATTTGAATGTATTCCAAGACGACACCAAATCTAAGAAATCAGTAAAATGATTCATAAAAATACATTTTAGTATATAATAAGAAAATACTTGCGTTTCTTCTTGATATCGTTTCATGTTGATTGGATTTTCAAAAATATCACGATAGGATAACCCATGATGTTGTAATATTTTACTACATTGTATCATAGAAAACAAGGATTCATAAGTGAAACAAATGTGAATATTATGAACGATAGTATCCAAATCATCCATCTTTTTATTTCCGCTGGTAAAAAAGCAATAAAACACACTGTTCAAGATTTCCCCGCACATTTCACTGTACGTTTCATAAAATCGTATATCTGGAATATTGGTATGAAATAACTGGTTCAGAAACGTATTCCCTTCGGTTTGAATATCAGAGTCCAAACCAATAAAATCCAACCCTAAATTATGAAACGACTCATGTATTAATACTTTAAACCACTCTTCAGATCTATATATGCAGATATCGGTTGTTCTATTGCAACCGGTGGTAAAAGCAGTATTTACATGAACACGATCGATTTTCGTTTGCATACTAGGTTTTCGCTTTATATGAGTGGTAAAATAGAGGAACAAATTCACATGAGATGAACAATCGGAATCTGTAAATTCATCTACAAAACAGAACCACATGTATATTTTCATGAAGATGCGTTCGATCGCTTTTGATTTTATTCGTCGGTCGATGGTGAGATTTACATGAATCGTTCGAGATTGCATATTCATAGTGCAAGAGAATTGCTGAAATGTATCAGAATGGATAGAATTGCATATAGGATTCGGTATATACATCAATACGTCCGTATCCATACTGATGGGTTTTTGAATGATGGATGCAAATATGGTCTTTTTCTGATGGAACCAGCTTCGCCTAGCTATGTCGATTTTTCGGAGCAGGGATTTGATGAATAATTCGGTTCGAGTGGTAAATTTCTCACGATACGATTCAACAAAAGAAGGGACAAATGGTATTTGATTAATCATGTGAATTAATGATATACTTTCAGAGGTGAGCATGATGGTCTTATTATAAGTATACAAATAGTTATGTACTGGTGGTACTTGTATAATGTCGAATATCGTATCGACAAACAGGACAGTATGTATTTCGAACAAACCACGATCTCAATGAGGATTCTTTAAAGATATGACGACAATGCTTAATCTCGCAAAGCAATTCACCATGCTCAAAATCTTCTAAAGTAATAGGACATCGATTATCGCTCAATCGGTTTACAGTCGTACTGTTTAAAATAAAGGTACTAGTAGCATTCGTGTATTGCATCAAAGTAGGAACATCAGAAGTCTCTAAAGAATCGCGTGTGGGTGCTTGAAATTCAAAGGTCAATACACTGTTCGGTCGGCTGCTAAAGAACCTTTCAGGAAAAGAACTCAAAATAGAATTCAAGCTAGAATGTTGATTCAACTGTCTTCGCAATAATCTATTTCGATTCACTTGCGATGTTGTGCGTAGAACAGAGGACATATTTTGTTGGTATATTCTCATATTTTCTTGATACTCGGAAACCATAGTAGACAGAATCAAATGTTGAATAATATCGTTATCAGAAGAGGACGATTCCGTTACCCGAACTTGATTATCGGATGTATCGAAATGGACTGGAGGCGACTGCTGCTGTGTAGACTGTGTAGAAATCGCTTGATTCGAAACGTCTAAAGTAAATAAACGAGCGGCTGGAATACTACTTTGTAAACTTCTCATAGTTTCTTCTAGTAAATTTTCTAGTTGTTGTTCATTCATTTTATTAATACCGTAAAAAAAAACTTCCAAATGAACAAATTATGGATTTTTATATCCATTTAGAAGTTGTCTCATATACCGGATCTCAAAAAAATAATCATGTATAATATTATAGAATGTCATTGCATTATGAAAATGTAGTACAGGAAGGGTTCGCAACAAATGACTCTACTGAAAAAAAAACCAAAACACCACCACCCGCAAACGAAGTTTTACCAATTGCAGTCCGAATATTCAATGAGTCTCATGTAGTTCATTTATTATGGTTTATCCTCATTTATATCGTAGTGTATGTATTTTTCGGTCAATATTTGAAACTATCTGGTGATGTATCTGCAGAAAGCAAATTAAGTCAAATATTCGATTATGTAGTGTTATTTTGGATCGTGGTTTTCTCTGCAATCCTTTATTATACTTCCTCTGAGAAAGAGAAAGAAAATGTACTTCAAGCGTTGATGGACTGGACAATCGAGTTCTACGATAATCCGTTGAGTATTTTTTCAGTATCTCTTTTCATGATTTCGTTTTATATTATTGTTATGATTCTACGAGTTCCTATGACCCATGAATTGAAACCATATAGTGTTGAACTAATCGAATCGAAAGGATGGATATTGATAGTATCGTTATTGATATGTTACTTTTTTAAGTATGTTTTGGCGATCAATTTAATGGATTTCTTTAGAGATCCCAATGTGTCTCAATTTTGGAAAAATACCTTATCTGATAAACCGGTAACAGATACTAAAACCAAAGATTCCAAGACCGCTGATTCAAAAACCACACCCACAACCAAAACCACAACACAAAAACAACCCGAAGTATTTAATATTTCGAACCATGAATTTTCGTACAAAGAAGCTCAATCCGTTTGTAAATCCTATGATGCACGTTTAGCAACATACGACGAAATAGAAAAAGCGTACAACCATGGAGCAGAATGGTGTAATTATGGTTGGTCAGCTGATCAAATGGGTTATTTTCCGACACAAAAAGAAACGTGGGCAGAATTACAAAAACAACCCTCGATGAAAAATCGATGTGGACGACCTGGTGTGAATGGTGGTTTTATTCCAAATCCGAATATAAAATTGGGAATAAATTGTTTTGGTATAAAACCAAATGCATCGAGTAAAGATAAAATGCAAATGGAAACGAAATACGAACCAAATGCCCCTAAAACAGAGGAGGATCATAAATTAGATGAGTTATCAGAATACTGGAAAAACAATCAAGATAAATTATCCATCCATTCGTTTAATAGAAAAAAATGGTCCAATTATTAGATGCGACGAGTATTGAAATAATAATGATCCGTAACGAAATACGATTTATCTGTTTTTTCTAAAAAAGGTGAAATATTCGAACAACTTATGTCAGGTGCAAAATCACTGATTTTATTTTTATAATGCATGACATATATTTTTCTACCGTATAATGGATTATGTTTGTAAAATTCTCTCAATTGATAAAATAAAGTATTATCATAGAATTCTTCCAAATCATACTCTAAATTTCCAAATATGGTCAAATAGTAAACATACAAATAAGGTCTCATGGCATTCACAACATCGGGTTTTGGGAAATCATCATGAATCTTCAGTTTTCTAGTGAACATATTGCTTTTCATAATTTTATCCACTTCTCTGAATAAACTTTCACTATAAGGTTCATTGTAACAATAGTTCCGAATGGCCAGTTTTCTTAAATACGTATCGTGTTTTGTATTGAAAATAGCGATATTGAAATTCTCTTGAAAAAATAATTCCAAAAACAAAGGCACTTTCATCTTGGAGAAATAAATGTGAAAATGAATATTGTACAAAATCGTTTTGGAAAATTCGAGTTTATTGTATGGATTTATAGGATATTCCGACGTTATATTGAATTCGTAGTCACAATTCGTCAATTTCTGCTCCATACATTTTAATAAGTCTGATATTCGAAACGAATATTTCACACCATTTTGATAAAGAATGATATTAAATGCTTTTTCCGGATTCAAGGTATTAAAATATAAATCCGTCGTGATTGGGCTATTGGCGCGTTTCCATTTCCATAGGTAGGCAACCCTGTTTAACGCGCAATAATGTTTTTGAATTATTCCAAAAGTATGGATACAATCGTCTTTGATAGATTCTGAAATAAAAATATTTTTTAACACTATGTTATTGAAAATACAATATTTACATGCATATATACAATGCGTATTATGATTCCGTATATAATTATCTACGTATCGATAAAAAATAAGATAAAACAAGATATGAATCAACGATTGATTTCTCAAAAGAATCGAAATATCACTAGATGTAGTATCATTCAAAATCATGTTTGACAATATTAAAAAAAATGTGTTCATGGTAAGATGGTATTACTGAAATCTTATTAGAATGATAATTTGTTTTTATATAATTATACTATTATTATAAATATAAATATAGTAATAGTTACTATAATACATGATTGATAGTAGAATGTTTGATGAAGAAGGTATTTTTCAGTTCGATCAGACAACCCATGAACCAAGTCCTCATTTGATAGAATCTTCTACTCAATGTATACGCAACTTATACGAAAAGTACGCAAACGATATTTATATAACATCTAAAATACAGCATTATATCAGTATCCAATTACCACTATTGATTGCAAACATAGAAGAAACGAGACAAAAGAACATGGAACGTACAAACGAACTGAATAACACACAAGAAACGTTTATGAATATTTTTTTAAACAGCAACCGGTATTATTACATACATTCCAACGAAAAATATTTTCATTACAATGGTATTCATTACGAAGAAACATTTGAAGATCACATTTTACATCATATCGTATCAAGTATAAGCAAAGAAAATAGTCTTTTGGTGAACTGGAAACACAAAACCAAGGTGTCGATACTGAAAAAGATAAAAGACACAAACATATTGCATTCTATTCCAGAATCCAGTACTATACAATATGTGCTTCAATTGTGTAGTCGTTTTTTTCAATCCAAGAAACAAACCAAGTTTTTCCTGTCTATACTAGGAGACAATATCTTCAAGAAAAATTTGGCCTTAATTCATTTTATTAATCCTTCTATCAAAGGGTTATTGAGGGAATTGAATAATAGGTGTATAGAATATTTTAACACACAATGTACACAGACTTTCAAATTTAAATGTCACGAAAAACACTATGAAATGGATAACAAAGATTGTAGAATAGTGCCTATATTTGACGGGATTGATACTACGTTGTCTGAATCATTTAAAGAACATATCCTCGATATATTGTGTGTAGCTGCACATTATTCGAAGCGATATAGTAGTTCAGACGACTATATAAAAGTGTACAATACAGACGATGATCTCAGCAACTATGTGTTGAAATTGTGTCATACGACCCCTGAGAAAATGTTGGAAGAGTTTACACAAGAGTATTTGTATATTATTGGGAACGAAGACAAACAGGTAAACTCGTCTCCTATAGATAACTATATATTGCAATGTAACAGAACCGATATTATAGGAAAATCGGATATTAGTTGGAAAAGTATGTTATTTTTATGGAAAGATTATTTGCGAGTCCATAAGTATCCTTTGAATTTATATCAACCCATCTGCAAACAAATATTAACTCGTAATCTTTTGGCGCGACATTATAATGAAATGGCCGATATGTTTTCAGGAATAGGAAGCTCGAAGATGCCCACTATTAATCGATTTCTTAAATTCTGGTCGGAAACCATTATTGATGATTTTGAAGATCACACGGAATTAGAAATAGACGAAATATGGAATTTATTCAGAGATTGGTTGAACCGGTACTATAATAAAAGCAAAGTAAATCTAAAAGACGGTGAGATTATCGATATTTTACGTTATTATTACCCTGAAATAGAAATCGAAAATGAAAAGTTTATATACAAAAAGAAATGTATTCTATGGGATAAAGATGTGGATATAGATACTGCCATGTCTACCATCAAGAAAACATGCAAAGACGAAAACAAAAATGTTTCGATATATGATGCTTATAATTATTATTGTAAAATGTTTAAATGTAAACTATGTGTCAGCAAACCCTATTTTGAAAAGTACATGGACAAAAAATATATTTCGGATGCTGGAATACTAATATTATTATAAAACAATTTGAAAAAAATAAATAGAATATAATATATACTAGAATGGAAACAGAACCGAACACAAGCCCATCGAAACCAAAAATTTTAATTTATTCGAATTGCCATGGAGGAAGAATCCATCAAATGTTTGATTTACATCCTAAGACACGCAATGTATTTGAAGTTTCGTATATTTCCAATTATGAAGAATTGCAAAATGAACGATTGTCTCCTCATCATCTACAATTAGTGAGTGAATGTGATATATTTATTTATCAACCATTGAACAAAGAATATACCAAAACAGAATACGATATAAACAATATCAAACATTACCTGAAACCAACGTGTACGGTGTTTCGTATCAATTATTACCGATTTAGAGGATTTTGGTACGAGTCCACTGTAAAACCGTACCATCAACATGGTATCTATAAATTTCTTCCGAATAGTAGTGATATTGGACTTCATAATAGTTTTGCCAATTTTAATAGTTCAGATAAGACTGAAATACGAAATAAAATAGATGCCATTGAAATCCATGAAAATGATTTTGAAGTATATTTTCAAAAAGAACTGTCCAAATTCCAAGAACTGGATCATAAATCGGACGTGGCTATGTATGACTTTTTTGTGAATCATTATAAAACGGTACCATTATTCCATGATAGTTTTCATCCCAATGCTCGTTTCTTTTATGAAGTATTTCGACAAACCGTACAGAAACTATTTCAAATAGAATTGGCAGAAACCGATGAAGAATTCATCCAACAAATTTTTGAATTAACTACATGGTCACAACCGATATTACCGGTTGTCAAGAAATTATTGAACATGAATACCGAAGACAAAGTACGTTTATTTGATGGTTGTTACGGTTCTAAAATAATTCATGTAGATATATATGACTATTACTATATACGATTATCGCCAGCCAACTTAGAGGAATATTTGAGCAAGATAGTTTAAACATCCGGGTCGTAAATATTAACATTATGAACATCGCCATTCGGTATATGTTTTATCCATGATATCAGACCATTATTCCCTTTCACGGTATTTGTTCCAAAATGATTAGAATCATGTATTCCATGACAAATGGTGATTTGCCTATTTTTGGCAGTATCCAGATGATCATAAATTCCATTGATATACACACGAGCGGGTTCGTGCATAGAGGGGCGATAAGAAACTACTATATATACCATTATTATATATAGTAGTATATTATATATAAGTCTATATGGAAAATATCTTTGTGTAGTAAGCCCAAAAGAAAATACCCATAAAGCATTTGGCGAATAAATCCAAGATATTGTACATGATATTCTTTTGAGTGTCATCTAAGAAATAAACAAGACCATAACAGGACCATAGTACAAAGAACGCGGAAAATAGAATATAGTTATCGAATGTATACTTTTTCGATACATACTGGCTGTAAATAAAATAACATAATCCAAAGAAGCACAAAAAGCCACTGGCATTCGCGAATGGTTTATGGAGGGCATCGATTTCACCTAAATATCCAAACCATAACATGGCAAAATTCAGTAGTACAATCAGACCATAGGATGTAAAATCAATGGATCCACTATGGGAATTGTAACGTAAGGCCATCAATAGTACTAACAACATCATCGGTGTAGTAATAGACCAATCTAAATAACGAGTAAAATGAATAGTCTTGTAATCGATTACACCATCTGGACTGTCTTCTAACATACCTACAAATTTACTGTAAAAAAACGTAGCTACTAAGGAAATGCATGTCTCTAAATTCATGATATGACGAATAGTATCATCTTTTGTACGAAGGGCTTCTATGAAAGTGATGGTTGCCGTAGTCATTAAAAATGCATACGTAATGTAAAAACTGGAGTGCACAAGATTCATATCAGATAACATGAGGGGTGTAGTATTTGTGTATATTTATATAGGAGACTTGAATGTATATAAAATTTTATAGAATAGAAAGTTTTATAGTGTTGCTAAATTTTCACATACCCGAATTGGCCCTTCTTGGCAGTATATCCATGTTTTTGAAGACGTTTTTCTTTCTTGGCTGTCTTGTGCTTTTTGGCAGAAACAATTCTTCCCCATTTATTCATGATCAATTCTTTCTTGGTAAGTCCACCCGTTGTTTTATAGGCGGTGTGATTGTATACTTGTTGTCTCGAACCAAATAACATTTTGTACGTTTTACCATGAACGTGATACATTCCATCGTTTTGACGAGTAGGTCTTTTCATTTCAATGTATATACTAGGATAATATTTTTCTTACGCAACATTTGTTAAAGAATGCGTATAGGGATTTTTATGGAAAGCTTGTAAAATTTCAGGCGAATTGCGGTCCATTTGAATAGTGGAATACAACTCGGATTTGCTTCTATTTTCACCCATCATAGAAGTCGAATACAATTGAGTAGGCCCTGTTGTTTTTGCTAAAGCGCGTTGATTGGGAATCTCTCCTTGTCGATTTCTCATATGGATATCACTATTCATAAGATTCATATTCCCTTGTACCATATATCCTTGAATAGTAGAGGATTTAATATCATTATTTCGTTGTTGGTATTCTGAATCATAGGGACGAATCGATTTTGTTCGTTCTGTAGCAGATGCGTTTCCGGCATAGAAAAAGTCAGATGTCGTTTCACGTTGGTTATGGACAGGTTGGTGCGAAGTGACACTATAGGCTCCTCCATTTTGATTCCTATTTACACCCGATGTAAATTTATTTTGTTCGGTGGTTTCTCGGATAGTAGGCGCGGGTCTATCCGCCGGATTAAACAAATAGGATTGAGGTACTTCACTATGTGGGTTTTGATAAGGTCGTAATGTACCAACTGCATTTTGTCTACGCGATGGTCTTAACTCATCTAATATGGGGGCGACAACCGCACCAATGGCACCACTAAATGCACCAAAATACGTATCTTGAGTATTGGTAGAACGATTATTGGGATAAGCCCTCTTCCCTTGAATCCCGTAATCACCATCAGTGGCTTCTTTTTTACCCGCTCTGGCAACACCGAATGGAACGGGACCTAAGTCCATATGTTTCGATTCCATATATGTTCCTTTGTTGTAAGTCTGTTCATTTTGTGCTCCAGCAACGCCCATATACGAAGTAGTTGTATCTGGTCGATTGGTATACCTATCGATTTGGATCGGTTTCATAGCCGGTTTGGTTTCTAATCCAGTAGTGGTAAAATATCTTTCAGGTCCCATATCAAAGGTTCTTTCCACGCGATTCTTTTCAAGATGACCGATGGCACTTGAATCCGAAACCGTTTTGATAGAACTATTGGCGGGACCTTCGTGGCCGAATAAACCAACCCCGGATGCTTTTAATTTTGTATCTACACGTAATTCATCCACGGTTTTGGGTAGCCAAGAATCTCTCAAAGCCATACCAGAATTATATCCACCACTACCTTCCGTAGTATACCCTAATCCTAATCCTGGTGCAACTTGTTGTTCTTGAAATGGTTTCACATTCGCCATTCTTAAACTTGGATTCACGCGCGATTGATAAAAATCATTCTGATTCGGCGCACCATATGCGTACTGGTAATTGTCGCCAGGTGAAAATAAAGGTGCATTTTCTTGCTTTTTGATAAATTGTGAACCGGAACCATTGTAAGCATCCATCATACCTTCATTCGAATCGGAGTTTAAAATATTCGTTCTTCGTTTAGCACCAAAAAAAGGGGTCATATTATTGTGTTCAAAATAATCTGCGTTCACTTTTTCTCCACTCATGGAATAATAAGGAGTCGTTGCGGTTGATTGTGGTGTCATTTTTTCAGGGAAATACTTATCTGTGTAAACGGAAGGCGTATCGTATTTATTGATAGTAGATAACTGGGATGTTTTTTCCGTGTCGGTAGATATTCCTAATTCTTCTGGAGGAAAGTTTTTATCTGGTACATCGGTGTTGGGTAAATAGTTACTGAATGATTCGTACATGTTCATATTTCCATTATTGATTTGTTTTCTAGTTTTTTCAGCTTGTGTCATTTTGTATAATCCATATAAAGCAACTCCTGGTATAAGTAGTTCCATTAAGGTAAATATATAGTATAATGGAAGATATATATTTACTTCTTACATCCTAAACTCATCCTAAACACAATAAAATTATGGACCAGACAGATATGGAAAAGTTTGTATAGAAGGAACAAAATGGTCCTTTTCTAAAATTCGAGTTTGTATATTTTCATGAAACGGTTTCTCCAAAAACGATTGAGGATCTAAAAAGGGTGTTTCCCATTTGGGTTGCTCTAAATCTCTATACATCCATGCGGGATGAGATGCACGAGACTCTTCTACAAACGGGTTCATCGTCGAATAAGATACAGGATACAAAGGAGTCTTGTTCTGATGGTAATGATTATTCTGTAAATGATCCCTATTCAAAGTACGGGTTAATCCTCGTAATTCACTATCAAAATCTATCGTATTTTTATGCAAATTTGCACCCCATGATTGTAATCGGATATGGGGATCTTCAAAAAAGGGGGTACTTAAACCAGGTCCAGGTGTGTTCAATTGGTATTTTCCTAAAAAAGTAGATTCGTCTAACCGTTTTTGAATCCTGACTGGATCATCATGAAATCGAGTAAATGCCATTCTATAGTATATATAATATATAAACCTAAAGATTTGTCCAGAAAACAACATAAATATAAACAGAATTATTTACAGAAAATGAGTTTACCAGAGCTAGACCAAACAATACCAGTCCCTAAATTATGTTTGAACATGATTGTAAAAAACGAGTCGAAAATCATAAAACGGTTATTGCTTTCTGTTTCAAAGCTAATCGATATGTACTGTATTTGCGATACTGGAAGTACCGATGATACAATCGAAATTATCGAAACCTTTTTCAAAGAAAAACAAATTCCAGGGAAAGTCATAACGGAACCCTTTCGCGATTTCGGTTATAATCGGTCTTATGCCTTGAAAGCATGTGAAAGTATGGATGCTGATTATATATTGTTATTGGATGCGGATATGGTATTTTGGAGAAATTTAAAAATAACACCGGAAAATTTTAAACGATATCTAGTGAACTTCGACTTATTTTATGTCTATCAAGGAACTGAAACATTTTACTACAAAAATACACGTATTGTAAAAAACAAAATGGGATTTTCGTATTGGGGGGTAACTCATGAGTATGTAAATAGTCCTAAAAATTCAAGAAGTGGACAATTGGATAAAGAAATTTGTTTCATTAAAGATATTGGCGATGGAGGATCGAAAACCAATAAATTTTTACGTGATGTGGCACTTCTAAAAAAAGGATTAGAAACGGAACCGAATAATGATCGATATACATTTTACTTGGCCAATAGTTTGAAAGATTTGGGTAAAAAAGAAGAAGCGATTGAGTATTATAACAAACGAATTCAAATTGGGGGGTGGATTGAAGAAGTATGGCATAGTTATTATAGTATGGGTAAGTGTTATCAAGAAATCGGAAATATGGATAGTGCTATTTGTACATGGATGCAAGGATATGAAGCATATCCAAATAGAATCGAAAATTTGTACGAAATTGTAAAACATTATCGTATTATTGGCAAACAAAAATTAGCGAAGATTTTTTACGATATAGCCAATCAAAGTCGTACAAAGTATAAAGAACGAGATTATTTATTTATGCAGAAAGATGTGTATGATTATAAATTGGATTATGAATTAAGTATTATTGGATATTACCATAATCCAGACAAAACAAAATTGGATATGTTATCCATGAGTATTATGGCCTATCCTCATATTGAGCACGATGTAGCCCGAAATGTGTTAAGTAATTATAAATTCTACTGTGAAAAAGTAATAGGAAAAGATAACGGTAAATGGAAATGGAATAACTTGAAGAATGTCCTAGAAGGAATTGGTAATACGCTGAATATTCCATCCAGTCGATTTCCACACTTTGTCCCAAGTACGCCTACGTTTTGTGCGCACCCAGTTCATAAAAATAGGATGTTTGTCAATAAACGGTTTGTCAATTATTATATTAATGATAAAGGTGGTTATGAAAATCAAGAATTCATAGAAACGAAAAATGTATTAGCAGAATTAGAACAAAATAAAGATACGAAAGAATGGTCCCTTGTGAAAGAGGGTTTTTTGAATTATGATAACAGTTTTGATGATCGATATGTGGGATTGGAAGATGTAAGATTGATGTCATTTCAAAATAATATTCTGTATAATGCCAATCGAGGACTAGCAGGTAATAAAATGGTCATTGAACATGGTTGGATTAATAAAATCAGTTTCGGTACAGAAGATGCATTGCATTTAGAATACAATGACAAACAGCAAATAGAAAAAAATTGGGTCATGTTCCAACATAATTCTAATTTGAATTTCGTCTATCATTGGTTTCCCATGACGATCGGAAAATTGGAAAAAAATAAGTTTATACTGACCAATACGATTCAAACGCCTTATTTGTTCAAATTTGTAAGAGGTTCTACCAATGGTATTGAAATAGGAGATGAAATATGGTTTTTATGTCATGTTGTATCATACGAAGACAGACGCTTTTATTACCACATTATTGTCATGATGAATAAAAATACGAATAGCATGAGATATACGAAATTATTTACATTTGAACAAGATAAGGTTGAATATAGTTTGGGAATTATGTATAGAGAATCGGAAAAAGATGTATTGTTTGGGTACAGTATTATGGACAGAGAAACTAAGTATATGAGTATGGATATAACTGATATCGAGAAATTAGTATCGGGTTGAAAGGATCTAAATCCTATTCAATTCTGCTAGTTTACAACTACCGAACGTTTTTCGGTGAAATTGAGTAATACCATATTGTTGGATTCCTGCCAAATGACATTTTGTTCCGTATCCTTTGTGATCATTCATTTTATATCGCTCTACTAATAGTGGATACTGGTTGCATAATTCCAAAATATAATTATCCCTTTCTACTTTGGCTAGTATCGATGCTGCTGCGATAGCGGCATATGTGTTATCTCCGCCAATAAATGTTTCATGAGGTATCACTTCAATAGAATTGGTTTGTTCATTAAATGCAGTATAGGGTGTAAAATCATCACCGTCAATCATTAAGAAATATTTATTTTTATAGTTAGTGTTATCGTAAGGTTTCGTATCTAGTTTCGCCATGGTTTGTTTGGCGCATTCTCGCATTCCTTGTAAAACTGCTTGTCTTATATTGATTTTATCAATCACTTCCGATTCTATGTAATGTACGTGGTACGCTATTGCATGAGCCTTGATATAATTATAAACGGACAATATTTTGGCTCTTGAAGTAAATTGTTTGCTGTCCTTGATCAAACTTATATCCATGGATCCATCTTTAGGTAATGCTACACCGGCTATATATAACCGACCAAATAAAGGACCTCTACCTGCTTCGTCGATACCGATCTCATATTTATTTTTTTCATCATGGGATATATTTATTCGTTTTTTTGTTTTTTTATTCGGTTGAACAGATTCTGTCGCCTCTTCTTCTTTTTCTATCCTGGTTTCTATCGTATTTAGTGTATTTTTCGTTTTTCCTAATTTGATTGCCTTTTTATTCGGTTGAACAGATTCTGTCGCCTGTTCTTCTTTTTCTTCTTCTTTTTCTATCCTGGTTTCTATATTCTTTAGGGATTTTTCTTTTTTTACGAAAAAGTCTTGTATGTTACTTTTCTTCACCTTTTCTAGTGAAGTATTGGTAGGGCCTGTTGGCCATACATTCGATAAGTCCACTTTTATGGTAGTCATGGTTGTTTCGAAAGGAGTGTTCTACTGTAGTTATTGGAATCATGAATAGAATCCTAGATGGTTTCTATTTCATCAATTTTTTAGTTTTTAGTAACATTTTTTCGTACTATAGTACATATACTAACCCAATTATATGTACAAATTAGATAAGTTGAGTATTTTTTTGATACTGCTATTCCTCCTTGTATTTGCTATCGTTTTGAATCATTATTGGGAAACTATGTGGAATAGCCTAGAAGGATTTGAAAGCAAACGGAAACTTGAATTGTTATATGATAATGTCTATTTCGATCCGGTTGATAAAAAATTGTACGAAAAAAATGGAGAAGCCATTGAGAGCTCAAAATTTGTGAAACAAGAGGAAGCCAACAAATCGGTAGATTTTTATAAAAACGGTGATAAAATGTATGTATTGTATTTCCCTGAAGAAAAAAGTACGTTTATCCATATTTTTGATATGAAAGAAGATAAACAAATAGGCTCCAAATTTTATCAAGGTAAACATAAAATTGAAACTGTGTATGATGATACGAATAATTTGATTGCTCCTAAATTAGGTGCTTTTACGAAAGAACCTGAAATTGGACTTCTATTTAATAGTCCTTATGAAGATTTAGAGGTCGTTATGTATAAATTGCAAGTCCAAACACAAACATCCGTGCAAGAACAAACCGATAAACCTATATATTACTTTGGATTGAAGTATTTAGGCATTCGCTATTTGATTGTTTTCCAAGAATCCTCCCATGGAAAAATTACTATTTTAAAACAAGAATCTAGTAACAGACCAGACTATGGTAGTGATTGGTCGAATGAACTGAACGGGCCAAATGTACCCAATCTTGATCCCCATTGGACGAATGAACCCAGTTTCCAAGACAAAATTGAGATCAAATTCGGTAATAATGAAATCAAAATCGATCCGCAATACGCATTACAATTAGGGAATGCCTTTTTAGATGGTTATTCTATGGATAATCCTTTCATGATGGGTGCACCGTTTATGAAAAGTAATGATTACAACAAAGATTATATTCGTAAAACAGAAGTAGTACCTGGTTTTGGGTATGACTATTATTATCACCCAGATCATGAACATGGTCGATCATCCAATACCAGTAAAGGAACAGGTGCTGCCAAAGAAACAAAAACGGAAAGTGGTGCTACCAAAGTAGGTGTAGAAACCGTTGGTGTTGCGAGAGATGCGGTTCAAGGCGCAACCAGTGTTGCTAGAGACACTGTCGATTTAGCCAAAGAAACAGTCGGAGGTGCTACTTCTCTTGCCAAAGAAACAGTCGGAGGTGCTACTTCTCTTGCCAAAGAAACAGTCGGAGGCGCAACGTCTCTTGCCAAAGATACTGTCGGAGGTGCAACGTCTCTTGCCAAAGATACTGTCGGAGGTGCAACGTCTCTCGCTAGAGATACAGTGAGTGGCACATCCAATGCAATAGGTAGTACTTTGAGTGGCACTGGAAATTTCATACAAAGTTCAGCGTCTGGTATAGGCTCGTTTGTAAAAGACGCAGCTGGCGGAACAGTTGGATTAGTGAAAGATGCTGCAGGTGGTACGGTTGGATTAGTAAAAGATACCGCAAGTGGAACAATAGGACTTGGTAGAGAAATCGTCGGAGGTATAGGTAAAATTGGAGGTGCAAGTAGTACTAATGTAAGATATAATAACAATAATAGTGGTTACAATTCTCAAGGATATTATAACTCCTATGGTGGACCTGGTATGAGAAGTACTAATAATAACAACCCTGTAATGGATCAATATTCATATAATGGAGCAGTACCACCCAGACCAAGTTGTAATTTCATACCTCGAACAGCGGATTTCAGTGCTTTCAGACGATGATACGTTATATTTTAAAAAACATATTATACAATAAATATAATATGTTATATGGAAGCATTGGATCTAAATAAATTATTGGATAGAGAAGAAATCGAAGAAAAAATCATAAATATTTTACAAGATTTTGATAAAGCGTCTCCAATAAGTATCAAAAAAGGAATTTATATATACGGAACCCCAGGTAGTGGGAAAACGTGTTTCGTAACACACTTGTTGAAAAAACTGAATTACGATATTATCATGTATGATGCAGGAGATGTGCGAAATAAATCCTTGTTTCAAAATATAGATAGTAATCATATTTCGAGTCATAATGTACTTGACTTAATGAATAAGAAAAAGAAAAAAATAGCTATTGTCATGGATGAAATTGATGGCATGAATAATGGTGACAAAGGAGGTATTGATGCTCTCATCAAATTAATACGTCAAAAGAAAACGAAAAAACAAAAGGCCGAAAGTACCACTTTGAATCCCATTATTTGTATAGGTAGTCACGAAAGTGATAAAAAAATACGAGAATTAATGAAAGCATGTCATACATTTGAATTGAAAACCCCCACCAATAAACAAATATCTTACATATTGTCCAAATCTATTCCCATCTATTCCACGATTGAAACTAGTTTCAAAGACGATATATTGAATTATATTCAAGGAGATATTCGTAAGCTTATATTCATTTGCAATATTCATAAAAAAAAACCTTCTCTTTTGAACGCCAATGCAATTCGAAATATATTTCAAGTGAAAATATTCAATAAAGACGCAAAGAAAAACACATGGAAATTGATGCAAGACAAAGTCCCATTAGAAGAGCACAGTATATTTATGAATGAAACCGAGCGCACAACCGTTGCATTATTATGGCATGAAAACATTGTCAATCCGTTGTCTCAGTTTCCCATTGAATCTACTTTTCCATTTTATGAGACCATATTAAAAAATATGTGCTTTGCTGATTATATTGGTCGAGTCACGTTCCAAAGTCAGATATGGTTATTTAATGAAATGGGGTCGCTTATCAAAACGTTTTATAACAATAAATTATTTCATGAAAAATACTCGACTCACATGAAACCCATGACATTAGAACAAATCGAATTCACCAAAGTTCTTACCAAATATTCGACGGAATACAACAATCAGATCTTTCTGAATAGTCTCTGTCAGAAAATGAATATGGACAAAAAAGATTGCATTGCCTTTTTCCAAGAATTACGAATTCAATTCGGTGCCAACTTTTTGAGTAGTGTGGACAAAATGAATTATATAGAGTATCATTTAGGAAAAGAAGAAATCGATGCTCTTGATATTAAACGTATTTACCGTTTTTTAGACAAAAATGTGAAAAAAGAAGAAACTATGATATTGGATATCGATATTGATCCAGACGATGATAGTACCTGTTCTTTTGATTAAGTTATATTTACCATTACTTCAGGAATGACTTTTGATAAAAACGGATTCTTTTTCATCGTCAACTCTACTTGATCTGATTCGCTTATCGATGTAAACGCATCCGATCGCATTGTTTTATCTAGTGGTGGATTGGATTTCGCCATTTCTTTTAATTTCTTTTCATAATCCTTATTTTCCGTCAATAACTTACTGATTTTACTATGCATTTCTGTAATCAGTCTTTCTGTTTGTGAAATACGTTCTCCACGTTTATTAATTTCATTTTGTTGTTGTTGAATAATTTCTACTAATTCGTGTAAAGCCAATGGGCGCGGTGGCATACCAGGCTGTTGAATCATCACTTGACCGTTCATATTCTGTTTTTCGTTTGCTTCTTGTATCATTTTTTGTCTTTCTAATTCTATTTCTTTCATCTGTTTCAGAACATCCGGTTTCAAAGAAGGGTCTCCGGGACTGTAGTTTGCTAATGCACTGTCTATATCTTGTAAAAAAAACTTTTTAATAGATTCTTCGTGTTTGAATTTAATAAACATATCCACTGTCTTTGGCGATTCCTTAAAAAAACTAGTATGTTGTTCGTCTAATAATTTTCGCTTATCGAACGTGTTTTGAGTATGAGAAAATACAAGGATTGTTTTCAAAGGATCTAATTGAACAAAAGGTACTGTATAATCTTTTAAAAATGCCTTTTCTTCTGCCAACGCAGCTTCATCTTCGTATCTCGTAGTTAATAACAATTCTTTTCGAAATGCAAACGTACCTGCAGTGGCGTGATTAGGACTATATGGACCACCTTGGTACATTTTTTGAATATGTTTAAAAAACACATAAATTTCACTGGAACCCGCACATAATGCTTCTGGTTTTTCTAATAATCTACTTACCGCATGTTCTACACGTTCAGGTGGATAGTAATCATCGTCATCCATATACACCAAAATATCTCCCTTTGTTTTTTGATGCATGAAGTTTCTTTTAGAACCAAGTTTCATCTTTTTATCCACTGAAAAATATTTAATTTGAGGTATATTGGCTGCATCTACTAGATCTTTTATTTTATCTGTACCATCATCTACTATGATCCATTCCATTCTGTCTTTAGGATAAGTTTGGTTTCGAAAGCATTGAAACATACTTTGTATAAACGGTCTTCTATTAAACGTAGGAGTACATACACTCACAAATGGACGTTTTTCAGTTGCTTTACCCATAACTATTTACGGTTACGATATTTATATCGTTTTCAGTATCTTTTATAAATTCGTTTAGTTAGGAGTGTCGTTTATGATCACTGTTTTATCAAAATTGGTATTCATATAACTACTAATTACCTGCATGCCAATAATACCCGCAATGCATATTATATTGAAGTACATCATGATGAGTTTCACATTTTTACTATTGTAACAAGTCGGGTTGATTGTATCATCAAACAACAAAAGAAACAGTCGGTATATAAAATATATACCTAGTACTATCTGTAATAAATAAGGATACACATACGTTGTGATGATTCGACTTAATTCGCCAAAAAACTCTCCCGCGGGAAACTCGCAAGTGACATCTTGATTTGGATTGTTCAAGAAATATCGAACTGTTTCGATAAAACTCAAACCTTTTAGTAATGGTCCTATCAAAAACAAATACAGAATATAACAAACTAAACAGAACTGGGTTATTGGTGCTACTAAGAATGCAATTATAATGAGGATTAAAACCAAAAAGAAATTTAACGTGGTAAATACCAAATTCTTACCCGATTCTGAAACATTATTGAACACATTCAAATCAAATAATTTGAACAACACTGCTGCTACAGTTATCATATAAATAACAGCATGGGCTTTGAATTCAAATGATTTTTTCGTCATATCCACAATCAATTCGATACTCTGATTATAGATCAGTACCAAACTTACAAAAAATAAGAACATGAAATTAAGTTTATGATATGGTAATAACCCCATTTTTTCCGATATGGTAGGTAAAATCGTGGATATAAAATAATTCATCATGAGGAAGGGCAATGCTGCGTAATCTACCAATCGTTCTCCTATATCCTTCAAAGGTTGATCACTCGGTATTGGTATGATTTTCAAAGGATTATCTATATATGAGGTATCTATGACAGAGTAATAAAATAATAAAATACTGATATAGCCAGCGATCAAAATATAGAAAAATTCGATTATGGAAGTTTTCAGATATTCTGTATCGTTTTGTTTTTGTTTGGTACTTTTGAAATCCCTACTATCCGCAAACGACTCTATAAATAACATAGAATATCCTTCTATAAGAGCAGGTATGGAATCTGTTAAAAACAAAAAATACTGTCGCCAATATTTGATACTAAACAAACGTAAAGGGAATACCTGAATACAGGGCAACTTATCAAACGGTTTTAATATATTTTCCATGATACTGTTATCACCCTCTTTTGGTGTTATGGCACTAAAGGATGCACTACTGAAAAATTTGGCTAAGGATTCACCTGTTTTCAATATTGAATCTACTTCATCTGCTGGATTATTTTTTATATCTAGCATGGGCCCATTTTTGGGTGGTCCAGAAGACGGTGCTTTCCATAATGTAAATCCTGCATCTGGTTTATTCAATTTGTTCACGCCTTTTTTCATAAGTTTTTTCATCTTTTGAAATCCTTCTTGAGTACTTATATTGCTTTGTACCGGATCGTATACAGTTGGTAAAGTTTCAATATTTTTAAAATTTTGCTTTACCTTATCCTGATATATAGTTTCAATGATAGTTTTCATTTGTTGAACTTCGAATGGTTCTTTCATTTTATTACTATTTATAATAAAATGATACATTAAATCATCTTGAATACAACAATCCGGCATTTCCTCCAATGAAAGATAATATATTATATCTTTCTTCAAATAGTACTAAATTGTATGTGTATTCGTACAGTCTCCAATTCGACTTGTTGACAGCAATGGCATTTCCGTTTTCATCACAAATAATATCATAATTGGATCGTACAGAATCTATTTGAGGGGTATGGGTAACAAATTCTAGTTCAATGATATTGAATTTGCCTAAATTGAGAGCACCAGACGGTTGATAAATAAAGGGATTTGTGTCTAAACAAAACTGGTAACAATATAATCCTTCTTTTGCGTATCCATTGGTGCGTACATATTTTTCAATATAATCAAAAACTCCACGGGTGAGAGTATTTTCGCGATATTTTCCGTCTAAAACGATTCCCATGGTTTGCATAATGTGTTTTTGATTTTCTACATTATAATCACCGCTTATAAATAATCCAGTACTCAGTGCAACCTCATTATTACTAGCTGGATGAAACTGTAGATTATATCCACTATTTCCGATTCCTTGATTCGGGGCATTTTGTATATCCGAAGGTATTTTTCGATAAGGCCAGTTGGTATAATTACTCCATTCATTTCTCATGTTGACATCATTCCGTTGAAAATACCACATCCAATTCGATACCATACCAGTTGATTCGAGTTTCACTTTTTTCGATCCGTAAATATTATCAAATTTATGAGTGTACACATCTTTCAATAAGTATACTTGGTCTTTATAAGCAAATAATTTCGCTTCTTCTTTGGATAAAAATGCATACGTACATAACAAATGCACATCCGAATTCCAGGTATTGAATTTATTCAAATACGCTTGATTATCGGTAATCAATCCTTTCAAGGGACTTTGTAAAAACCGATACATCTGAAACCGATCTTGATTAAAATCAGGTTGAATATAGGGATATTGATAATTCGGATTATTATGATCAAACACATCTCGGACTTGAAATAATTCTTGTATGGGTCTCAACGTGACTCTTATTTCTAATTCATTATATTGCAGCGCTATTAATGGAAATGCACAACGGCTGTTTAAACAAAACCATGTATTTAGAGGAATGTATAAATTACCTCCTCGAATAGATGGTTCTACTCCTGTGGTTGTATTTGTACCGCTTATTGCATTGGTTTCTTCCCGGAAAAAAGCACTCGGATAAGCATTAAATCTTCCATAAGCATTGGCTGGATTATTGAGTTCGATGGTATTTCCAGTCATTTGATTGAACAGCGCCTTTTTTTCTGTAGTGAAATCTCGGTCTACCATGGCAGCCAAATAATCACCGCTATATCGCGCCAGGGTGAAGGATCCACAATTGATTTCTATTTCTCGAATCATATGAGTACCTAAATCTTCTATCCAACGAAAATCATAAGGAGCCCATTTATTTCCGGTTTCCGCGGTAGGCGGATATACCGGACTCCATATATCAGGTAAACTCAAAACTAAGTATGTATCTAACAACAAATCTGCATGTTTGGATATTTTAAAAATAAAAGTAGATGGTTCCGTTAAACGAAGATCTCTCGACCCATTATAATCGATACGAAATTTTTGTAGTCCAAAGTTTGTATATTTAGAGTAAGTTACAGTAAAAAACGTTTTGGTCGGATTTCCATTCAAAAATACATTTGCATTCCCTACCGCTATTAAATTCAGTAAACCTCCTGCCATTTCTTTATTATTCTATATTTATTTTATTATATTTGTTCATTATATAAGTTTTTGAGGATGGATTCATTTCCCTTTCCTATTCTATTATTTTTCATTATCCTACTAAGTTTGTATTTGCTCTATAGACTATTTCAAAAAAGAAGCCAATATTTTCAGTATATACAACAACAAGAAGGGTTTGTATCTGAAAATTCTACTACTATTATTAGTTCATTATTACCGGTGAATGAAACATTTGCGGAATTACCCATTCAAGAGTATGTGATAAAAGCCTCTTTTAACAGTGCCTACGGAAGCGATCATAAAATAAGTGCGTCTAATTTAAAAAATGTAATAGAAAATGAAAAATCACGTTTTTTAGATTTCGAAGTTTACGAACAAGATCAAAAACCAGTCATCGGGTATTCGAGTAGTCATGATAATATTATTGATTCTGAGAACACAGAACCCTTCCATAAAATAATGGAGGTGATTGCCATGAATGCATTTGCTACCAATAATGGTAATGATCCTTTGTTTTTACATTTTCGAATAAAATCCGAAAATCAAGTACTTTTATCTGATATAGCCACTACATTAGAAAATACGTTTCGTGAAAAAGTGTACTCGGAAAATGTAACCGGCAAAACGAAACTAAGTAAATTAATCGGTAAAGTCGTGTTTATCATAGATGTGTCTCCTCAGTATTCTGCGAATTACAATAGTATTGTATGTAATAAAACCGATGCAAAATGTCTGAATTTAAGGGATGTGGTTCACATGAACAGTAATAGTAGTACACTGCTCAGTACCATCGATAGCAAAGTAGTGACACAACAAAACGATCCACCTAAAATAACCGATGGTCGCAGAACGACAGTAACAAATTGGCAAATGGCCACTCCTGATTTACACAATTATACCAATTCCAATACAGACTTTTTCTTTAAGTTGGTAAATGATTACGGAATCCAAATCGTGATGCACCAGTTTTACATACATGACAAAGCGCTAGAAAGATACAAAACGTTTTTCGAAAGTTTGAAGTCGGCGTATGTGCCATTGAGTGCAGCATTATCGTATATTCAAACAAATGGTGGTTCCGATTAAAGGGGAATGGTTTTTCGTTTTTTACGAGTCTTGTTTTTTAGATTTTTGGAATGGGATGGGGAGGGGAGTACCATACTTCCTAAAAGATGTAATTCAAACAATTCATCGGCTACACAAGGAGTATCGTCGATAATATCATATTCATGATTCTGGGAAAAAGACGGACCGTCATATTGATAATGGTAAAAAGAGGGTATACTTAAATGAGGGCATTCTTCTAAACATGGGTTCATATTGACTATACTATATATGGATGATATAGTATATTAAGCAGTTTCAGACTCAGAACTATCATCGTCTGTAGAATATTTACGATGCTTCAATTCAGGAATGTATTTTACGTCTCGTTTTTCTTTCAAGTATTGGATGACATATTTGACTTGATCGGTTTCCGTAATCATTTCGTTCAAACATTTTTCAATATACGCAAAGGTGACAGAACTGTATTCTTTCTTTTCATGATAACGCAAAGTTCCATCATATACTTCTAAAGTATTCTCCGTTAAGTCTTGTTCTTGCATGAGTTTGACAATAACCGAGGTTAATTTGCGCTTCCATTCTTTCATGGTTTTTAGTTTTTCTTGCAAGGTTTCAATTTCGTTATCTACGTCTATATATTTTTTCACATAATCTTCGAATTTCGGTTTTTCTTTTTCAGGGTTCATGGTTAATGGTTAATATATTACTAAAAAGTAACATATTAAAAAACCGATTGCAACTGATTATTTATAATCTTCTTCTGCTAAATCGTCTTCTACTACTTCTACGTCTACGAGAGAAGGGACTAATACTTTTCATGGTATTTCGGAGTAGTTTCTTGGGTGCTGAAAGCATAGTACCTTTGGAGAAGTTGTTGTTGGCGTATACAAACGCAGCTGGAATGGCTAAATCTACTAGATTGCTTCCTCCATGTCGTTGCTTGGATTTGGAATTCGATTTGTTATGGCGTTTCGATGTCATCCACTCTATAAAATACAACAATATATTATTTTAGGGAAGAATGAGAAATGATTCTGAAAAGTAAAAGTAAATTGGCTAAAATAATCAAAATCAAAAAAACATGATACAAACAAATGAACCATACATAAAAGTACATTTCATTATATAAAATGTCACATACTGGTACAATAATACTTTCCCGTAGATTCCGTTTCGCTTCATCGGTTTTCATATATTTCACACAGGTATCCCACATAGATTCCATGTTTGTTCTGTAATGGTAGAATTGTTTCTGCTATTAAACGCATTGTAATATGCATACTATATATAGACTACCGATGGCTGAGAAGGTATTGTTAAAATGGCACTTTAGTAAATATTTATTGATCACTTCTTGTCTGTTATTTGTTCCAGCATGGTTTGCCTATTCGAAAGAATTGTATGTATTTTCTGCCATTCTGGTATTTTCAGCTGTTGTTTCTATCAATTATTGGAGACATTCTACTTTCAGTTATAGACGTTATTTGGACTTCATGGTTCAAACGATATGTGTTGTATTGGTGGTTGCACTTCTGCTGTTTTATGACTACCATTATGCGATAGATGATCCTTATGTGTTTATCAATATATTTATGATCATGGCTGCTATATTTTGCTACTACAAATCCTGGTCGACATGGTTAGAAAATGAAAAATCAGATTGGTGGAAATATCATATATTGTTCCATATACTCGTGATTGTAGAATTGATTCTTCAAATACGCTTAATTGGAAAAAGTAATATATAGATAATTTTATACTTTGGATACAATACACCCATGGAAGGTATTTATGAACCCAACGACCATTTTCCATTTTCTCAAATACAATTTATTTCTCCGACTTCTATCGCCGGTGGTAATTATTTTATTCGTTGTCTCAATGGCAAACAACAACCGGTTTATATTCAACCACCGAAATGTTCATCGAAAGGTGGTATCGTGAAAACAGGACAACGAATGTATATTGATTTAGTATTTAAACATGATAACGAAGCCTTTATTGAATGGGTTGAAAAATTAGAGACTCTATGTCAGGAAAAAATATTTGAAAAACGAGACAAATGGTTCGAAAGTGGTTTAGAAATGCATGATATCGAGAATTCTTTTACTCCGTCCATGAAAATATATAAATCGGGTAAAAAATACATTATGCGGGCCACTATTCCTATTCGTTTCGGAAAATGTGGACTCAAAATTTATGATGAACAAGAGAACGATGTGGATATAGACTCTATCCATGATAAAGATATCATGACTATACTAGAAGTTCAAGGTATTAAATGTTCTTCCCGTAATTTTCAAATTGACTTTGAAGTGAAACAAATGATGACCTTAAATCCTACTGATTTATTTGAAACCTGTGTGTTTTCGAAAAAAACGAATCCCTCTATTTCTAACAAAGTCTCTGTCGAAGAAGCAAAAGAATCTTTCCATGAAAATCATGTATCAGAACATGTAGATAAAACTAACACACTTTCTGTCGAAAACGATCAGGATCACCAGAATCCACTAGAAGAAGTACTGGAAGTACAAGAATCAGCCCCCTTGGAAGAAATCGAGGAGGTCGACCTCTCCTCAACTCCTTTAGAAACAATCTCCGATTCGCCAGAAACGTCCTGTGCTGTAGATGCCATCGATTTTCCTTTCGATAAAACCTCTACTGAAATCGTTCAATTGAAAAAACGAGATGATGTTTATTATGAAATGTATCAGAATGCCAAGAAAAAAGCCAAGATTGCCAGAGATATAGCTATCCATGCCTATTTAGAGGCAAAACAAATCAAGAATACCTATTTACTGAAAGACGATATGGAAGAGGATGATTCCGAAGATGAAAAATCCTTGTATGAATTAGGGTCGAATAAAATACTTTAGCAAGTTCATGTAAAAAAATTTATCCACCGTTTATATACTAACTTAAATGAACGGTTTTTTGTCTGGATTTCAAAAATTTTTCAACAAAGATAGAGTTATGCTCCTTGGTATATTTCTATGTTTAGCTGTATTTTTAATGTCTTACTCTAACGGAAAGTTGATGGTCATCGATACTATGGAGAACGGCACTTTACCACAATCCCCACCCTCCAGTGAAAGTACTAGAAAGGAACAAATCCCACAAAGAGATACACCAGAATCATCTCAACTAGCTCCTCCTAGTATGTACGCTGCAAAACCAGTTGCCAATCCAAGTGATTTGTTACCTACCGATAAAAACAGTCAATGGGCTTCTTTGAATCCAGTGGATTCTAGCAATCCTCAGATGCCTGATTTGCTGAAGGCTGGACACCATATTGGTTTAGATACTATTGGAAACACCCTTCGTAACGCCAATCTTCAATTACGTTCTGATCCTATTATTCCCAAACAAGATATTGGACCATGGAATCAAAGTACCATTGAAGCTGATTTAATGCGAGTTCCTCTAGAAGTTGGAAATCACTAATAGCATATTCCGTATCACAAATAGATATAATTATATAGTATAATTATGTCTGATGTATTTCAACCTATACCAGTGGAAGCAAAATCATTTCCGAATGGTTTCAGAATCATATATCAACGATCGCCTATCAATATACCTTTATCGTCGATTCAGGTTTTTTGCAACGTTGGTTCTGCCTTTGAAATAGACCATTACAGAGGTATTGCGCATATGGTAGAACACATGGCTTTTAAAGGTACTAAAAAGCTTCTTCCGAAAGAGATATTTGCCATGTTTGATAAAATAGGCTCGTATTTCAATGCGTATACTAACAAACGGTTCACTTGCTACACTATTAAATGTGCAAGTACTTATACAGAGTATTGTTTAAAAACCCTTTCGGAAATGCTGTTTCACTCTACATTTCCTAGAAAAGAGTACGATAAAGAGGTAGAAGTTGTCATCGAAGAAAATATACGAGATAATAATGATCCATCTTCTATCAATTACGATATGTTCTGTAAAATCGCGTACGACGGAACTACTTTTCAATATGCGGTCGATTCAGTGGACTATCATAAACATAAATACTCACTCGAAGATATCAAACAATGGTATGCGAATTATTATCAACCTAAAAATATGATTATCAGTATCGTGTCCACATTACCGTTTTCGACTATACTTAAATCGATTCAGAAAACTAGTTTTATGCAATCGAAAAGTAACTTTTTGACTACTCGGTTCGGGTTAACATTTCCGCAGAACCATTTACCCAAAACTATAAAACAGAATATTGTTTGTAAAACGAAGGTTGGAATGACTAATACGAATATTATGATTGGATTTCCCACTTATCATTATCATGATGACCGCATGCATCACATGACTATCATCAAGTATATTTTAAATGGCATGAGTGGTCGTTTATTTCAAATATTACGGGAGAAAAACCCTCTTACGTACCGAGTTTTTGCCGATGTGGAACATAATGAATTTGGTGGGTTTTTTGCCATTGATATTGAAACGAGTAACGATAAACTATTTACTTACCATTTGGAAAACGTCGAAAAAAAAGGAGTGATTCCTCTGGTGTTGGATATTTTCAAAGATTTACGCGAACATGGTATCACTACCAAAGAACTTCATTTAGCAAAAACGCAAATACGAAACTCTCAATTGATTGACTTTCAAGACATTGATCACTTTTGTAAACATAATGGCGAATATTTGTTGTTGTATAATAAACCGTTTGTATCGTTTCATCATATGTATGATGTATATATCAAACCTATTCAAGTAGAGGACGTGAATGAATCTATCAAGCAATTATTTACACGAGAACATATTATTGTGACTATTATAAGCAATAGCAAACATTCTAGTCATAAAGTGGAACAATATGTTCATTCGTTTTGAGATAATAGTATCCTATATCATATATATACCATTTCAAAACAATTATGAATACATTTTCTACCATGAGTGCCATCGGTAAAATATCCAATCAATCTGTTATTTCTTATTCCAAACGGTGTACCATCGACTTTAGCGGTGGTACGAATTACATTGATTTATCCAATACTCTTACTTATTCTAGAACTGCGACTGGAATCAATACCGCTACTTCTGGGAATACGACGTTTGCATTAATCAAATACAATGGCAGTCATTTGAAATCGACTGATTTAACTTCGTTTACGAATTATACTATGTACTTGAAATACGCTACTAAACTCAGTACTCTTCCTGTATTTAATGTACGATATCCGAGTAAGATCACGATTGATAAAACCATGGTTAATGTAGGAGATACAATCACTGTCCAATTCTATTCTCTTTTACTACCTGGTACGCCTGTTCCGTATACTATAAATGGGCCGATCAATCTAAATGGTGCTTCGTTAACTGGAAATTACATTGCTCCTTATCAATCGACTTCGTATACGATTACTAGTATTACAGGTACAGTTTCGATTAACATTAGTGGCGGGAATACACTATCGTTAGTAACACTTTAATTAATTG
>Ga0209550_10000166_pt1 | contig 56703 bp, 54 predicted proteins | sample LauGreSuBDMM15SN_2_FD_187567 | JGI IMG/M metagenome (GOLD analysis project Ga0209550, IMG submission 187567) | Freshwater lake microbial communities from Lake Michigan, USA - Su13.BD.MM15.SN (SPAdes) (version 5) | ecosystem: Environmental > Aquatic > Freshwater > Lake | place: Lake Michigan...
CATGCTTCTTTCCCCTTTCATACGTGCACAAATATCCCACGGGGGTCCGGGGGTGTGAAACCCCCGATCCTGCCGCCAGCCAAAGGCTCGCCATGTTCCCAACGTTCGACGGTCACAACGACATTCTTCTGCGCCTGTTCAACGCCCCGCAAAACCGTGAGGCCATCTGGCTGACGGGCGAGGGCAAGGGCCACCTTGACCTGCCCCGCATGGCGCAGGGCGGCTTTGTGGGGGGCTTTTTTGCCATCTACATCCCCTCGCCCCCGCAAGAGGACGAGGATGGCATCGACTATCACCAGTTGATGGAAAACCCGCCCTACCGCCTACCCCTGCCCGCGCTGATTTCCGCTGAAGACGCTTTGCCCACGGCCTGGGCCATGGCGAACCATATGCTGTGGATGGAACGCGCCTCGCAGGGCAAGTTCAAGATCGTCCGTTCTGTGGCCGAGATCCGCGCCAATATGGCGGCAGGGGTGATTTCGGGCATCTTGCATATGGAGGGGGCCGAGGCGATTGGCCCCGATCTGGATGCGCTTTACGGCTTTCACGCGATGGGCTTGCGCTCGCTTGGCCCCGTCTGGTCGCGCCCCACGATCTTTGGCCACGGCGTGCCTTTTGCATACCCATCGTCACCCGACACGGGCGGCGGGCTGACGGCGGCGGGCAAAAGACTGGTGATGGCCTGTAACGAGCTTAAGATCATGCTCGACCTCAGCCATATGACCGAAAAAGGCTTTGACGATGTGGCAACCCTGTCGACTGCCCCCCTCGTCGCCACCCATTCCAACGCCCATGCCATCACCCAATCCAGCCGCAACCTGACCGACCGGCAACTGGCCGTCGTCAAGGCATCCAACGGCATGGTGGGCCTAAACTTCGCCACCTCTTTCCTGCGCCGCGATGGCAAGCAATCGGCGGATATGGGGTGGGAGGATGTGCTGTCGCACCTTGACCACCTGATCACCCACTTGGGCGAAGACAATGTCGGCCTTGGGTCTGACTTTGACGGCGCAACCATCCCCCATGGCATCGGCGATGTGGCTGGCCTGCCCGCCTTGCAGCAAGCCATGCTGGACCATCAATATGGCGAGGCTTTGGTGAAGAAACTCTGCTGCGACAACTGGCTGGCGCTTTTGGGCCGCACTTGGGGCGGATAAGCGCGTCATCGCCTTAGTTCATCGGGGCCCCCCCTTCGGCTTTGCGGCGGGCGACGTAATCGGCCAATGCTTCGGCTTTGGCTTCATCCAGCTTGGGTTCGTCATAAGCGGCGATGACCTCTTTCCAGATCCGGTTGGCGCGGCGCGGGGCTTCTTCGGACCCTTTTTCCAACCAATTGGGGTAATTGTCCCAGTTGGACAGCATGGGTTGGTGGAATGCTGTTTGATAACTGCCCATGGTTTGCGCCGTGCCAAAGAAATGGCCGCCGGGGCCAGCCTCGGCAATCGCCTCTAGCCCCAAGGCGGCGTCATCGGTGGCCATGGGTTCCATCCACGCCTGCATCATTTGCAGCATCTCGGCATCGAGGATGAGCTTTTCATAGCTGGCCGTCAGCCCGCCGTGCATCCAGCCTGCCGCGTGTTCGATCAGATGCGCGCCGCCGGTGATCGCCCCCCACAGCGCCATCTGGCTTTCGTAAGCCGCCTGCGCATCGACCGCATTGGCCGCCGTGACATTGGAGGATCGAAATGGCACCCCGATCCGCCGCGCCAATTGACCCGAGGCTTGCGCTGCCTTGGCATACTCCGGCGTACCAAAAGCCGGCGCGCCCGAGCGCATATCAACGTTCGAGGTGAAGCCGCCATACATCACCGGGACGCCCTTTTTCACGATCTGGGTCAGGCAAATGCCCGCCATCGCCTCGGCATGTTGCAGCACCAGCGCACCGGCGATGGACACAGGCGCCATGGCCCCTGCCAGCGTGAAGGGGGTGATGACGTTGACCTGCCCGTGGGCGGCCATGGCGATCAAGCCTTCGGCCATTGGCACATCGAGTTGCAGGGGTGAGTTGGTGTTGATGATACCCAGCAGGCTTACGGACAAATTGTCGGGTGCGCAGCCGAACATGATCGCGGCCATTTCGATCCCGTCCATCGTGCGGGCATGGCCCAAGGTTTGGGTCTGCCAGCTTTTGTCCAGATAGGTGATCTGCGCCAAATACAGGTCCAGATGCCGTGTCGCGGCGGGCAGGTCCATCGGTTCAAACGGCCCACCGCCTTCCTGATGGATCACGTTGATGCCTTGGATCAGCTTTAGAAACTCGCATAGCTCGGCCATCGTGCCATCGCGCCGTCCGCCGTCGATATCCATCACATAGGCAGGCCCGCCGACCGAGGTGAAGACCATATCCCGCCCGCCGATGCGCAGGGATTTGGCGGGGTTGCGGGCGGCAAGGGTGAAGGTTGCGGGAACTGAAGCTAACAGATCCATCACCAGATCGGGGTCAAACCGAACCATTTCGTCCGCCACCGCCGCCCCCGCTGCCTGAAACAGCGCGCGGGCGGGGGGATGCAGCACCTTGATCCCCGTGGTTGCCAGCAGTTTCAACGCAGCCCCGTGAATGGCTTCGACCTGATCAGCCGAAATCATCTCAACCGGCGCAATTCCCAGCGGCACTTGGCCAAAGGGGCGCTGGGGTGTGGCGGTGGAGCGCGGGCGTCTCATACCGCACCATGGTGTGGGGGCAGTTCGCGGCGCAGGGGTTGGGGGGCTTCGCCCAATTCGCGCGCATAGGCATGGGCAGAATAGATCGCATCTGCCATCGACGAGGGCATCAAGCAATCCCCCACCCGCGCCAAAGACGCCACGCGCCCGATCAGGGCGTGATAAAGCCCATCGACCGGCACACGGCCTGTCGCCAAGATAAGCGTGCCGCAGGGCACGGCGGGCAAGTCGCGGCCTGTGTAAGCGCATTCTGCCACCACCGCGCCATCGGCCCAGCCCGTGACATAGCGCGCCACTTGCAGCTTAACCCCCGCCTCAATCAGCCGTGCCTGAACGAAACCCTGCTCGTCGGTGTAGACCGTCCAAGCCGAGGCCATGTTTTGCGGCGTCACATAGGTGACGTCATGGCCCTGCCCAGCCAGCCGTTCGGCCAAGGCCCCTGCCATGAAATAATGCTCGTCGTCATAGATCACCACGGGGCCACTGACTTTGGCCCCTGCAAAGATATCATCCGGCGTCAAAGCCCCTGCAAAGGCGCGCGGCGTCATGCCCAGCACGCCCACCCCGTCACGCCGCCAGACCGACCCCGTGGCCAGCACCACATGATCCGCGCCAAAGCCCGCCACATCATCAGCCGACATGGCGCTTTCAGGATACAGCGTCACATTGGGCAGCTTGGCCAGCATCGTCAGGCGCCAATCGCGCACGCGGCCCCAAGTGGCTAACCCCGGCAAGGTGCTTTCGCGGTTGATCCGGCCCCCCGCTTGCCGTTCGGCAAAGGCCACCGAGACCTCAAGCCCGCGCCGCCCCAAACTCAGCGCCGCTTCAAGTCCGGCAGGACCTGCGCCCACCACCAGCACTTTATCGGGCGCATGGGGCGCTATGCGCTCTGGATGCCAGCCCTTGCGCCATTCTTCCCCCATGGTGGGGTTTTGCGTACAGCGCAAACTGACGCCTTCGTTATTGGCCGCGCGGCAAATGTTGCAGCCGATACATTCGCGGATCTCATCCGCGCGCCCCTCACGAATTTTGGCGGGCAGGAAAGGGTCAGCAATCGACGGGCGCGCTGCGCCGATGAAATCTTGGATCCCGCCCTTGATCTGGGCAACCATACGCTCGGGCGAGGTAAAACGCCCGACTGACACGACAGGCTTGCCCGACAGCCCTTTGACAAAGCGGATGTAATCCTCTTGGAACCCTTCGGGAGAAAAGCGGGCCGATTTGCTGTCATTGCCCAAAGCACCCGCCAAGTTCACATCCCACAGGTCGGGCAGGTCGGCCAGCATGGCGACGATGTCGCGGCCCTCGCCATCCGCCGTGATGCCAAGGGGGCCGTGCAATTCATCCACCGCCATGCGCAGGGCGACTGCACAAGTGTCGCCCACGGCCTCTTTGGTTTCCTCGATCATCTCGCGCAGCAAGCGCACGCGGTTTTCCAACGACCCGCCATAAGCATCGCTGCGCTGGTTGGTGCGGCGGGATAGGAATTGAAAGGGCAGGTAATCGTGCCCAGCATAGACATAAACAATGTCAAACCCCGCCCGCTTGGCGCGCAGGGCGGCAGCGCGCTGCCAGCTTCGAAATTCACGAATGTCTGACAGATCCATCGCCCGCGCCGCCGTGGGCAGGTGATAGAGCGCGGGCTGGCTTTGTGGCGCTATCGCAGGCAGGCGGGTCATCCGGTTGGACGCATGGGCGCCGCCATGCCACAATTCCACCCCCGCCAGCGATCCATGGGCGTGGATGGCATCGGCGATGCTGGCCAAGGGGGCGACATCCTCTTCCCCCCAAAGGGTCAGATAGGCCGAAGGACTGTCATCCGACGTGGGGTGGATCGAGCAATACTCCGTGCAAACCACCCCCCACCCGCCTTCGGCCTTCACGCCGCGCAAAGCGGCCGAGGCTTGCGGTCTTTGCCAGCCAAATCCCGTGGCATGGGGGGTTTGGTAAAAACGGTTCGGGGCGGTGACGGGCCCTATCTTGACCGGCTCGAACAAAATGGCATGGGCGGGATCCATCGGGCCTCCTGAAGCGGGCCAAGCGCCTGCTATACAAATGTTCAGCAAAAGCAGTGGCCTGTCAAGCAAGCCCAGCGCGGCGGCCCGGATCTTGCCCCTTTCGCCAATTCGTTACCCATTTTTGGCATCGTCATCCTAGCATCAGGCAAATCTCAGAAAGGCGTCCCATGTTGCGCGCGTTTATCCTTGCGGCTCTTCTTGCCACGCCGGCGATGGCAGACCCGATCCAGCTAAAGGTTCTGACCTTTAACATCTGGTATGGTGGCGATCAGGTGAACTTTGCAAATGTCATAAAGGCCATCCAACTGGCCGATGCTGATATTGTGGGCCTGCAAGAACCCGACGGCAAAACCTTGCAGATTGCAGCCCTTGCAGGTTATCCCTATGCCGATCAGCGCCGCCACATTCTGTCGAAATACCCGATATTTGACAGCGCCCTGGGCGAAACCACCCATACCGAAGCGCCGCCCTATTCCATCGCGGGCCTTGATCCCGATGCCTTGCATGCTTGGATCGAGGTCGCCCCCGGCCGTGTCATCGCCGTGGCCAATACCCACCTCACCTCTGACCCCTATGGCCCCGAACTGGTGCGCGATGGCACGCCCTTGGCCGAAGTGCTGCAGAACGAGAGCGACACCCGTCTGCCCGAGGCGCAGGCCCTGATCGACGGGCTTAAGCCCCTGATTGATCGCGGCGTGCCCGTGATCTTGACCGGTGATTTCAACAGCCCGTCGTGGCGCGACTGGACAAGTGCTGCCATCACCACCCGAGCAGCGACCGCCTTTCCCGTGGAATGGCCCATCAGCCTTGCCCTTGAAACGGCAGGCTTCACCGACAGTTTCCGCGCCGTTCACCCAGACCCAGTTCAAAGCCCGGGCCTAACTTGGACAGCGGGTCGCCCAGCGCCAATTATTCCTGTGGGCGAAACCCTTGACCGGATCGACTTTGCTTGGACAGCCAACCTGAAACCACTGGACGCCGTGGTGATGGGCGAAGCGGGCAATGCGCAAAATGCCCTTTCGGTGACGCCTTGGCCGTCAGACCACCGCGCGGTTCTGACCACGGTTGAGGTTGACCCGATCCCAACCCCCGCCCTCATCACAGTCGAACCGCGCCCCGCGCGTGCAGGCGATAGCTTTGTGATCCGCGTCGCCTCGCCCGATGGCGGCAATTACACGGCAAATGTCGTGAAGCGTGGCGAAACCACCCCACTGATCGGCATTGCAGACGTGGCCCCCGATGACAGGCCAACGATCCGCTTGTCCACCCTAGGACTGCCACAAGGCGATTATGACGCGGTGATGCTGGATGCCACAGGGCTTGAAATTGCCCGCACGCGTTTTGCCATCGTGCCGCCCGATGGCCATGCCGAGATGGCCGTGACAGCCCCCGTCACCCCCACTGGCGACATCGCTTTGCATTTCACCGGTGCTGCGGGGTTCAAGCTGGATTGGGTCGGCATTTACCGCAAGGGCGAGCCGTCGGTTTATAACTACCTTGGCTTTGCCTATACCGGCGCGCGGATCAACGGCGCTTTGACTTTCCCGGCGGCAGACCTGTACGAAGCCCTGACCCCCGGTGACTACGAAGCGCGCCTTCTCTTTGACGATCATTACGAAGTGATGGCGATTGCCCCCTTCACGGTAAAGTAAGCGGCCCCCTTTCGCCTTGGCCGCCGCCGTGCCACTCTATGCGGCACGGGGGTTCCATGTCCAAAATCATCATCTCTTGCGCCATCACAGGCTCTATCCACGTGCCAAGCCAATCGCCCTATCTGCCGGTAACAGCCGCGCAGATTGCGGCCTCGGCCATAGGGGCGGCTCAGGCGGGGGCTGCGATTTTGCACTTGCATGCCCGCCATCCCGACACGGGCCGCCCCTCGGCTGACCCTGTGCATTGGGCGGGCTTCTTGCCCGCGATCAAGGCGGGCACCGATGCCGTGGTGAACATGACAACGGGTGGGTCGGCTGTGATGACGCTGGACCAACGCCTTGCCGCCCCCAAAGCCAACGCGCCCGAGATGTGCAGCCTGAATATGGGGTCGATGAACTTTGCGCTCTACCCGATGATTAACCGGATTGCCCAGTTCAAGCACGACTGGGAAAAGCCCTTTCTGGAAAATTCCGACGATGTGGTGTTCAAAAACACGCCGCGCGACATTGCCCTTGTCTTGGCCGAAATGGGTCAAGCGCGCGGGGCAAGGTTTGAGTTTGAGTGTTACGATATCAGTCATCTGACGATGCTGAAGCATTTCGTCGATCGCGGCCTGATCCAAGGCCCGCTGTTCTTGCAGTTCGTCTTTGGCGTGTTGGGTGGAATGCCGGCGGAACCCGAAATACTGACACTTCTGAAGCGCACCGCTGACCGGTTGTTTGGCGACAGCTACCAGTTTTCCGTCCTCGCCGCTGGCCGCGCCCAGATTCCCATGGCGACGATGGCTGCGGCGATGGGCGGCCATGTGCGGGTCGGGCTTGAGGATAATCTTTACATCTCCAAGGGCGTTCTGGCCAAATCTAACGCCGAGCAGGTTGATCTGATCGGCGAAATCGTCACCCGCCTTGGCCGCACTATCGCCACGCCGGATGAGGCGCGGGCCATGCTGGGCCTGAAAGGCCGCGACAAGGTGGCTTTTTGAGCGACCTGATCCGGCCTGTCACCCCCGCCGACCTGCCGCGCCTGCGCGCTTTGTTGCAGGCTCTGTCAGATGAAGATGGCGGAACCTACCAAGTAGGTTCTGAGCCCGCCCTTGCCAAAGCCCTCTTCGCCCCCGCCCCCCTGATCTTTGCCTTGATCGGCGACCAAGGCATGGCCTTTTACTACCCCGATTTCTCCACCCATCGTGGAGAACCGGGGGTCTATATCCAAGACCTCTACGTCACACCAAAGGCCCGTGGCACGGGCCTCGCCCGCGCCCTATTGGCCGCAGTGATGCGCCATCAAGGTTGGGGCGCGCAGTTCATGACGCTGGGGGTCAGCCCCGAAAACACCGCCGCTATAAGGTTTTACGCCAAAACAGGCTTTACCCGGCGGGGCTACGAGATGATGATCCTTGAAGGCTCGCCCTTGAAAGACCTTGCATGATCACCTTCCACCACCCCGACCAACGCGCCCATGATCCCAAGTTCTTCCTGTCCTCGGGGGCTGCTCTGCCTTGCCCCGAACAGCCCAGCCGCATTGATGCTTTGCTCTCAGGCGTCACCTCGCTTGGTCTGCCGGTGCAAGCCCCCGCCGATCATGGCATTGGCCCAATCGCCGCCATCCACCCGCAGCGCTATCTGACCTTTCTGCAAACCATCCACGCCCGCTGGCAACACATTCCCGGGGCAAGTGCCGAGGTGATCCCCAACATCCATCCCGCCAACCGCACCGATGGCTACCCGCTCTCTGCCGTAGGGCAAGCGGGGTTTCATATGACCGACACGTCCTGCCCGATCAACGCCCAAACCTGGGGGGCGGCCTATGCTTCGGCCCAAGCAGCGATTGCGGGCAGCGAGGCAATCTTGCACGGCGCGCGTCAGGCCTATGCGCTCTGCCGCCCACCGGGCCACCACGCCTTTGCCGAGCTTGCGGGCGGGTTTTGCTATCTGAACAACACCGCGATTGCGGCGCAGCAACTTGTCCTTTCGGGCCGAAAAGTCGCCATCTTGGATGTTGACCTGCACCATGGCAACGGCACCCAAGGCATCTTCTACGACCGCCCAGATGTGTTGACGGTATCAATTCACGCCCACCCCGAACGCTACTACCCCTTCTTCTGGGGCTACCCTGACGAGCGCGGTGCGGGGGCGGGCGTTGGGGCCAACCTAAACCTGTGCCTGCCCCGTGGCAGTGCGGATGACGCTTTCCTGCGCGAGCTTGACCGTGCGCTGCAAGCTATCACGCTTTGGGGCGCGGACACGCTGGTGCTCGCTCTTGGGCTTGATGCTTTTGCGGGCGATCCTTTTGCGGGCCTTGCCGTCACCACACCGGGCTTTGCCCAAATCGGCCGCGCCGTAGCTGGCCTTCACCTGCCCACCCTGATCGTGCAAGAGGGCGGCTATCTTTGTCCCGAATTGGGCGAAAACCTCGCCGCTGTCCTAAATGCCTTCCTCTGACGTCTTTCATACGTGCCCAAATATCCCGGGGTCCGGGGCAGCGCCCCGTCTTGTCCAGTTTAGGCTTTGCCCGCCCCAATCCCCCGAAAGGTAACCCTTGCGCCCTTCAACACCCTTAAAGGGCATCGCCCTGATGCTGGCCGCCATGGCGATTTTGCCCGGCATTGACGTCTTGGCCAAGTTCTTGGGCCAAGAGGGCGTGCCCGTGATGCAAATCGTCTGGGCGCGGCTGACCTTTGGGGCCTTTCTGACCCTGCCCTTTGCCGCCCGCCACACGGGCTGGCGCGGGCTGATGCCAGATCAACCAGGCATCCACACCTTGCGCGCCATCCTTTTGATCGCGGCCACGTTCTTTTTCTTCTGCGCGTTGAAATACCTGCCCATCGCCGATGCCTTGGCGATCTTCTTTGTGCAACCACTGGTGCTGACTGCCCTGTCGCCGCTGATCTTGAAAGAAACTGTTGGCCCCCGCCGCTGGGCCGCCGTTTGCGTGGGTTTTATTGGCACGTTGATCATCATCCGCCCCGGCATCACAGCGATCAACCCCGGGAGCTTGTTTGCCTTAGGCGCAGGTACCAGCCTTGCGCTGTACTTCCTGCTGACGCGGCGCATATCTGGCCGCACCGAGGCCATCGTGACCACGTTTCACACCAACGCCTTGGGTTGCCTGCTCGCCTCGGTGCTCGTGATCTTCGTCTGGCAAACCCCCACCCTGTCGCAATGGGGCCAGTTCTTAGCCCTCGCTGCCATAGCCAACGTGGGCCACTACTTTATCGTGCGCGCCTATGACCATGCCGAGGCATCCTTGCTCGCCCCGCTCGCCTATACCGAGATGGTGACCTCCACCCTCATGGGCCTGATCTTCTTTGGCGACTTCCCCGATAAGTGGACCTTCTTAGGCGTGGCCATCCTAATCGCCTGCGCCATCTACATCTCGACACGCGGCGAAAAGACGCCCGCCTAACCCCCCCCCGCCCGCCTTGCGCTTTGCCAAAATACTCGCATGGGGCGCGGGGCGGCGGGCCTCCCCGCGGATCAAAGGGCGCTTGGGCTGGGGGCCAAGAGGATTTCGACAGGGCCTGCGGCTGTCACCCGCCCAATCACCGCAGCCCCTGTATCACCCTGTGCGTGCAACTGCGCGATCAAACTCTTTGCGTGATCCCAAGGCACGGATGCCAACAGCCCCCCACAGGTTTGCGGGTCAAACAGCAAGGCCCCGCGCGGACTGGCGAGCCCTTCGCCGCGTATCCGGCCCAAAAGAGCGGCGCGGTTGGCCGGAGCGAGAGAGGAGTGTTCCCCCAATGCCGCCAAAGCCTCGGCCCCCACCATCAGCGGTACTTGGTCCAGCCAAAGCTGCGCGCCCATGCCTGAAGCCTCTATCATCTCCATCAAATGCCCCGCCAGACCAAAGCCTGTGACATCGGTCATGGCATGGGCTTGAGGGGCCAAGATTTCGGCGGCTTGTGCCAAAGGGCGGAGCATTTGGGCAAAGCAGGCTGTGACCACTTCGCCCAGCATCAGGGGCGGCACTTGTGCCATGGCCATTTCGGCGGCGAGGATCGTGCCTGAGCCAAGCGGTTTGGTCAGGATCAGCGCATCCCCGTCCTTGGCCCCCGCTTTGGTCAGCACCTGCTGGGCAAGGCCCGTCACGGTAAAGCCCAGCGTCAGTTCCGCCCCTTGGCTGGTATGTCCGCCCACCACATCGGCACCGGCCTTGGCAAAGACCTCGGCGGCGGCCTCCATCACCTCGGCCAAGGTGCGCGCCTGCAACGTAGGCGACAGGCGGGGCAGGATCACTTGCGCCAAAGCCACTTGCGGCGTGGCCCCCATGGCCCAGATATCGCCCATGGCATGGATCGCGGTCAACTCGCCCATCAAGCGCGGGTCGCAGGTGAAGGTGCGCAAATGGTCGGTGGTCATGACTTGCACCCCGTGATCGGTGCGCAAAATGGCGGCGTCATCGCCTGCGCCCGTCAGCACTTCGGGGCGTTGCGGGCGGGGCAAGGCTTGCATCATGGCTGTCAGCCCTTCTGACCCCACCTTGGCACCGCAGCCGCCGCACAGGGGCTTGTCGCCCAAAGCCTCAGCCAGCCCCAAAACAGCGGGCTCGGGCGGTTTGGGCGCGGGCATGGCCGGATAGTCCGCAAACTTGGCCATAAAGCGGCGGTCGATGCGGTCTTTCATCCGCCACAGCCAAGCCCCACCGCTGCGCAGACCCCATTTGTCCGCCAAGGCCGCGCGGTCGCCCAGCGAGATCAACTTGAGGTAATCGCGCTGCGGCTGAAAGCGTTGCAAGCCCTGGCCTGTCAGCGTGGCGCGCAGATTGGCCAAAAGCACCGGTGCTGCGCGCACGGCATAGACCCCCGCCTTGGGGCGCGGCGCATGGGTCAGATGGGCGCAATCGCCTGCGGCAAAGATCAAAGGGTCGGAGGAGCGCAACTGCGCATCGACCGCGACAAAACCGTCGGTCAGCGCCAGCCCCGTGGCTTGCACCCAAGCCTGCGGGCGCGCACCGGCAACTGTCAGGGTGAAATCCGATGCAAGGCAGCGCCCGTCTGACAAAACCACCGCCCCCGCCTCGGCCCGCAGGGGGCTCAGGTTGGACAGAACCTCCACCTCATAGGCCCTCAGCGCCGCCATCAAGCCCGCACGGCTGGCGGGCTGCATTTGCCCCAAAAGCTGCGCGCCTCGATCGACCAGCGTCACCTGAGGCTTAGCCCCCATCGCCCGCAAGCGACGGGCCGAGGCCAGCGCCAGTTCCACCCCGCCAATCCCGCCGCCGATCACCACCACACGGGGATGGGGCAAGGCCATGGCCACAAACGCCTCCCAAGCGCGGGCATAATCACCCAAGGGCTTGGCCGAGCGGGTGAAATCGCCAAATCCCACCAAATCGGGTAAGTCCGAGGTGATGCCGATGTCGAGGCTTGCCAGATCATAGGGCAAGGGCGCCCGACCTTGCAGGATCACGGTTTGCGCATCGCGGTCGATGCCTATGGCACGGTCCAAAATCAACCTCGCACCGGCAAAGCGGGCCAGACGGACAAGGTCGATCATGATATCGGCGCGTTGATAATGCCCTGCGATCAAGCCGGGCAGCATCCCCGTATAGGGCGCCACCGGATCGGGGTTGATCAGTGTCAGCCGCACGCCCGCCAAGGGCTTCATCGCCCACATCCGCGCCACCAAGGCATGGGTATGCCCGCCGCCGATCAGGACAAGGTCGCGTATCAGGGGCAGGTTTGGGTCTTGCATGGCGATGTGGTCCTTGGGCTGGGCCACCCTATCCCCTTGCGGGCAAACATGAAAGCGGGGGATGGCCGCGCAATCGTGCGGCCATATCCCTAGGCCTGCACCTTCAGAACAATCTTGCCGATATGGTCCGGCGCTTCGATGCGGGCATGGGCTGCGGCGGCTTCGGTCAGGGGGAATTCGCTATCCAAAACGACCTTAACCTTGCCCAAGGCCACCATGGGCCAAACATGCGCCTCAACCTCTGCCGCGATACGGGCCTTGGCGAGGTCGGATTGTGGGCGCAGGGTCGATCCAGTTAGGGTCAAGCGACGCATCATCAGTTCGGCAAAGTTGACCTCGACCTTGGCGCCTTGCAGGAAGGCTATTTGCACCAACCGCCCATCATCGGCCAAACTGCGCAGGTTCTGTGGCAGATAGCTGCCGCCGACCATATCAAGGATCAGGTTCATACCGCCGGCCTTGCGCAGAATTTGCGCCCAGTCTTGCGTGTGGTAGTTCAGGCCCATTTCTGCGCCCAACTCTTGGCAAATGCGCACCTTGTCATCGTTGCCCGCCGTGGCAAAGACCCATGCCCCCAAGGCCTTGGCGATCTGAATGGCCGTAACCCCAATGCCAGAAGTGCCGCCATGCACCAAAAACCGCTCACCCGCTTTCAGCCCGCCGCGCATCACCACATTCGACCACACGGTAAAGCAGGTTTCCGGCAGACAAGCCGCATCCCGCAGCGACAGGCCCTGCGGAATGGGTAAGGCGTGCGCCTCGGCACAGGCGGCATATTCGGCATAGCCGCCGCCGGGCAGCAGGGCGCAAACCAAGTCGCCCTCTTTATAACGGGTGCATCCCGATCCCAAAGCCACGACCGTGCCCGAACATTCCAACCCCGGCAAAGGAGAGGCCCCAACCGGCGGCGCATAAGACCCCGCCCGTTGCAAAGCATCGGGGCGGTTCACACCAGCATAGGCCAAACGGATGATAATCTGCCCATGGCTTGGTACTGGAACTGGCACATAGCAGGGTTGCAACACCTCTGGCCCGCCCGGTTCGGTGATCGCAATCGCGCGCATTTCATGCGACATCGTCATCATAGGCCCTTTCTGTGATAGCCGGGCAAATCCTGCGCAGCATTCGGCGCGCGGATGCGGTCAAAAAACGCCAAAGGGCCTTCCATCAGCGCTTTGCCCATAGGGTTGGCATTGAAACTGGCCTTGGCCTTTTCAAAGGCCATGACGTTGGCAATGCGGCGATCAAGGAACGCCCAAGTTGCCTCGTGATCAGGGCTGTCATCGCCCAGCCAATACAGCACGGTCGCGGCATAAACCGCCGAGAGTGTGGCGCGTTTGGAATACCAGTTCACATCGGTCGAGGTGTCGCCCAAAGCGACCCAGATCGCATCCGCCGTGCCCCACAAGGCGCGTGCGCCGTCGGCGGCATAAAGGGGCAGAGCAAACAGGGCCGTGCCACGCCGCACCACCTCGGCATCGGCGTCGGTCAGGCGCAGACGCACGGCCAAAGTCACGCGGTCGCGAAAACGCATCGATTGCAGATCGCGCGCCTGAAGCGCCGTCACCATCTGCGCATCGCCCAAATGGTGATAGGCCAGCGCCAGATCCACCCCGCCACGCGGCACCAAGGCTTCCGCCTCGGCAAGCGACAGGCCCGAATCAGCCGCAGCCTCTGCCAAAGCGGCCTGCGACCAGCCGTCAAACGCCACATGCGGCAGGGCGGCATAAACCAGCTTTTCCAACGCTTTATCCATATCCGCCCCCATCCTCATCCCCGCCACCACCCAGAACTTGTGGACAAGCGACACAGCCTTTGCTAAGCGCATCTAGCCTGCACATCTAGTGCAACTCTAACTTAGGAAGGTGGTGACAACCACATGCAGGTCAGCGTCCGTGACAACAACGTCGAGCAAGCCCTTCGGGCTCTCAAGAAAAAGCTGCAGCGCGAAGGCGTGTTCCGCGAAATGAAGCTTAAGCAACATTTCGAGAAGCCCTCCGTCAAAAAAGCGCGCGAGCAAGCCGAAGCCGTCCGCCGTGCAAGGAAACTTGCGCGCAAAAAGCTTCAGCGTGAAGGCGGCGTTTAAGCTTTTGCTTGAACCTCGCTGGTCTTGAGCAAAGGCCGACGAAGCGAACACTGGGGCAGCCGTTGTGAAACGGGGCCCGTCCGATTGACCCCCGTCCGTAAGGCCGGGGGTTTTTCTTTTTCGTCAGGCGTCTTTGCGAAACAACCAGCCTGCCAGAACCGCCGCGAGAACACCGCCCACCACCTCGGCCGCCAAGAATGACGGGGTGGCCGCGGGGATGATGCCCGATGGCGTGTTGGTCATGGACCGCGCGAGCAGCATGATCGGGTTGGCAAAACTGGTGGACGAGGTGAACCAATACGCCGCCGTGATATAGCCGCCCACCAACGCTGGCACATTGGCGCGGGCATGGATGCCGCCAAAGATCGTGAAGATCAGGCCAAAAGTCGCGACAGCTTCGGCCAAAACCTGTCCCTGACCGCCGCGCACATGGGTCGAAACTTGCACCAGCGACAGGTCAAACATCGCATGGGTCAACACCAACCCCGCCAAAGCGCCCACAATCTGCGCCATCAGATAGGGCAACACCGCGCCCCAAGCCAGATCACGCCGCGCGGCCATGATCAGCGTCACCAAGGGGTTGAAATGGGCGCCCGACAAGGCCCCCAAAATGGTGATCAGCACAAACAACATGGCCCCTGTCACCAGCGCATTGGCGAGCAAAAGGACGCCCACATCCTGCGTCAGGGCCTGCGCCATGATCGCAGAGCCTATCACGGTTGCCACCAGCAGCGCCGTGCCCAGCGCCTCGGAGACGATGGCGCGGGGGGTCACTCGATGTTCTCCCCAATGTTTTTCAAGTGCGATTTCAGGCTAAGCGCATCAATCGTGGCCAAAGGTAAGGCGCAAAAGGCTTGGATGCGGCGCGCAAGTGAGGCGTAGGTCGCAGCGAAGGCGACGGCCTTTTCGGCATCGGTTCCGGTGGCTGCGGCGGGGTCGGGCAGGCCCCAATGGGCGGTCATCGGTTGGCCGGGCCAATAGGGGCATTCTTCGGCGGCGGCGTTGTCGCAGACGGTGAAGACGAAATCCATCTTGGGCGCATCAGGAGTGGCAAACTCGTCCCAGCTTTTGGAACGAGCAAAGGACGTGTCGATCCCTTCGCGCTGCAACAGGCTGATCGCCAGCGGATGGGGATGGCCTGACGGGCGCGAGCCAGCCGAATAGGCGGCAAAGCGGCCCTTGCCTTCGCGATTCAAGACCGCCTCGGCCAAGATCGAGCGGGCAGAGTTGCTGGTACACAGGAACAAAACGTTGTAGATTTTGGGGTCCATTTTTCAGCCTTTATGTGTGATAAGGTCCAGCAAGGGCGCGCAGGCGTCGGGGTTACCGCCGCAGCAATCTTGCAACATCCAAGCCATCAGTCCGCGCAAACCCTCCATCTGCGCAAAATAGCGTATCGAGCGACCCTGCCGTTCTGCAGCAATCAGCCCTGCGCTTTCCAAAATGCTCAGATGGGTCGATAGGGTGTTTGGCTTCATCTCAAGCCGCAGGGCGATGTCACCCGCCGCCAGCCCCGCCTCGCCCGTTTGCACCAGCAAACGAAACACCGTCAGCCGACTGGGCTGACCCAGCGCGTCAAAGGCGGCAAGGGCGTTTGGGATATCCATATTTCGGGAAATATCGAATCGATGTAACAGGCCTGTGACATCAAACCGCCAGTGCAGTCGTCTGCACCACGGTGCGCAGCGCGAAAGATGACTGCATCTGCCGCACTCCCGGCAAGCGCGACAGAAAGCGGCGGTGGATGCGGGCGAAGTCTTCGGTGTCTTCGGCCATAATCTTGATCAGATAATCCGCCGACCCCGCCATCAGGTGGCATTCCAGAATATCGGGCACCTTGGCCACCTCACGCTCGAACGCGTCCAGCAGGTCTTCGGCCTGACTTTGCAGGGTGATTTCGACAAAAACGATGGTGGGCTTGCCCATCTTGCGCGCATCCAGCAAGGCGACATAGGCGGCGATAAAGCCGTCTTGTTCCAGCCGTTGCACACGGCGATGGCAGGCCGAGGGCGACAGGTTCACCCGTTCGGACAATTCGGCATTGGTGACCCGTGAGTCTTTTTGCAGCACCCCCAGAATACGGCGGTCGATTGCGTCAAGTGGATCGATCATGGGAAAATTTCTCGCCTTTAGCCTATAACTCGCAAGATATTACCATTTTTGCCCCTTTTCACCAGCAAAATCTCAACCCTTCTGCGCCGCACTTGCGCCAAACTGATCCCATCGGCCCCAAGGCCTAAAAGGGAGAGAACACATGAAAATCGGTTGCCCAAAAGAGATTAAGCCGCAGGAATTCCGCGTCGGCATGACCCCGAACGCCGCGCGTGAGGCGGTGAACCGTGGCCATCAGGTCATGATCGAAACCCAAGCCGGTGTGGGCGCGGGCTTTACCGATGCCGACTATGTCGCCGCTGGCGCGAAAATTGTATCGACAGCTGAGGAGGTCTTTGCCGCCTCTGAGATGATCGTAAAGGTCAAGGAGCCGCAGGCCGTTGAGCGCAAGCGTCTGCGCGAAGGCCAGGTATTGTTCACCTATCTGCACTTGGCCCCAGATCCGGAACAAACCGCAGACCTGCTGGCCTGTGGTGTGACTGCCATTGCCTATGAAACCGTCACCGATGATCGGGGCGGCTTGCCTTTGCTGGCACCCATGTCGGAAGTGGCCGGTCGTCTTTCGCCGCAAGTGGGCGCTTGGACGTTGCAAAAGGCCAATGGTGGGCGCGGTGTCTTGCTGGGCGGTGTGCCCGGTGTGCTGCCGGCCAAAGTTTTGGTGATTGGTGGCGGCGTGGTAGGCACGCATGCAGCCAAGGTTGCCGCTGGCATGGGCGCGGATGTGACCGTGCTAGACCGCTCGGTCAACCGTCTGCGCTATCTCGACGATGTTTTTGGCGGCCAGTTCAAGAATGGTTATGCCGATGCTGCCACCACGATCGATTTGGCCCGTCAGGCCGATCTGATCATTGGCGCGGTGCTGATCCCGGGCGCTGCTGCCCCTAAGCTGATCTCGCGCGCGCAGTTGTCGGAACTGAAGCCGGGTGCAGCGCTGGTGGATGTGGCGATTGACCAAGGCGGGTGCTTTGAAACCTCGCATGCCACGACCCACCAAGACCCGATCTATGAAGTTGACGGGATCATGCATTATTGCGTGGCCAATATGCCCGGCGCCGTAGCGCGCACTTCGACGCTGGCTTTGGGAAATGCGACCATGCCCTTTATGCTGGCCTTGGCCGACAAGGGCTGGCGCAAGGCTTGCGCGGATGACAAGCACCTGCTTGCGGGTCTGAACACCCATGCGGGCAAGTTGACCTATGCCGCTGTGGGCACAGCGCTTGGCCTGCCCACCATCGCGGCGACAGATGCGCTGAAACTCTAATCCAGCCCCCGCAAAATCTATCTCAAGGGCGGTCTTCGGGCCGCCCTTTGCCATCTTGCATTTGGCACTTTCCTATCCCAAAGAATCTGACTATACGAACCTCGACTTCCCCCTGAAAACGAGAAGATCGCGGCCTAGGCCGCAGCCGTTTTCCCGGCGCGGGAAAGATTTGTTAAAGGAGTGATCCGATGTCCAAGCCGCTGATGTCCAAAGCCACCGCCGTCTGGCTGGTGGACAACACCACGCTCAGCTTCATCCAGATCGCGGATTTCTGCGGGATGCATGAGCTGGAAGTGCAAGGCATCGCCGATGGCGATGTGGCGATTGGGGTCAAGGGCTTTGATCCCGTGTCCAACAACCAGCTTGACGCGATCGAGATCGAGCGGGCGCAGGCTGATCCAGCGTATAAGCTGAAGCTTAAGTTCAACCTTTCTGCCGTGGGCGAAGAAAAGCGTCGCGGGCCGCGCTATACGCCGCTGTCCAAGCGCCAAGATCGTCCGGCGGCGATCCTGTGGCTGGTCAAGTTTCATCCCGAATTGTCTGACGGGGCTGTGGGCAAGCTGGTCGGCACGACCAAACCCACAATCCAAGCCATCCGTGAACGCACCCATTGGAACATCGGCCAGATCACCCCGATTGACCCTGTGGCATTGGGCCTGTGCAAACAGACCGAACTGGACGCCGCGGTGCAAGCTGCGGCCCGCAAGAAAGCCTCTGAAGGTGTTGTGATGTCGGATGACGAGCGGCGCAAGCTGGTCAGCACATCGCAATCGTTGGGGATGACGGATGAGCCCAAGATGCCCTCGGGGCTTGACGCCTTTACCCGCGTCGATGACCGCGCGCGCGAAGAAAAGCCCGCCGATTTCTCGGATGCGGAAAGCTTCTTCAACCTGCCGCAGGATGACGACGACGAGGATGACGAGATTTTGTAAGGGCTGGGCCGACGGGCTAGATTTTATAGTTTAAACAAGCCCGCAGCCATAGGTTGCGGGCTTTTTGCCAAGCCAAAGGCCAAGCCTTGCTGCGGCGGGCGCGGCGTGGTGTAAGTTCAAACGAAAGCCCAAAGGGCCCCATTTCCAAGCGGCGCGAGGTTGCCATGTCTGACCGGTCTTATCGTTTCACCCATGCGATCACCCGCAAACCCGCCGGCAGCATCATCAACGGGCTGCGCGCTGTTGATACCGGCGCGCCGTCCTTGGCGCTGATGTGCCAGCACCATGCCGATTACATCGCAGCCCTGCGTTCTACTGGTGCTGTGATTGTAGAACTGGATGCGGCAGAGGCCTTTCCGGATTCGGTCTTTGTCGAAGACACCGCCCTGTGCCTGCCCGAAGGGGCCGTGGTGATGCGCCCGGGTGCGCCCACCCGCTTGGGTGAAGCAGCCCTTATGGCCCCGCATCTGCACGCGCTTTACGCCGATGTGCGCGTGATCAGCGGCGCGGACAGCTTCATTGAAGCGGGCGATATTCTGACAACTGAAACCGAGGTTCTGGTGGGACGATCAGCGCGCACCAATGGTGCTGGCATTGCCGAACTTGCCGAAAAAGTCGCCGCTTGGGGCCATCAGGTGCGCGAGGTGTTCACCCCCCCCGGCGTGCTGCATTTCAAAACCGACTGCTCGCTTTTGGATGCCGAAACGATCCTGTCGACAGAACGGCTTGACGCGTCTGGCTGTTTCAAAGGCTACCGTGTGATCCACACTGCGGTGGGGGAAGAGGCTTGCGCCAATGCGATCCGCTTTAACGATCTGGTGCTGATGCCCGCAGGCTTTCCGCGCACCCGCGATAAGCTGGTGGAGGCGGGGTATAGTGTGCGTGAGATCGGCAATTCTGAATGCGCCAAGTTGGATGGCGGGATGTCTTGCCTGTCGCTGCGCTTTTCACCGCCCGCTTGACAGCCGCGCTTAAACGCCGCGCCGTGCGCGCAGCGCCGCGCCAATCGTGCCATCGTCAAGATAATCCAACTCGCCACCAATGGGCACCCCCTGCGCCAACGAGGTGATGCGCACGGGCAAACCGCCCAAAGCATCGGCAATGTAATGCGCGGTGGTTTGGCCATCGACTGTGGCATTCAGCGCCAAGATAATCTCGGCAATGCCATCTTGGGCGATCCGCTCGATCAGGGCGGGAATGCGCAACTCATCCGGCCCCACTTGATCCAGTGCTGACAAGGTGCCGCCAAGCACATGATAGCGCCCCTTGAACGCGCGCGAGCGTTCCATGGCCCAAAGGTCGGCCACATTCTCGACAATGCAAAGCTCGCCCGCAACACGGGCCGGATCGGCGCAGATGGCGCAGATGTCCGCCGTGCCGATGTTGCCGCACCGCACACAATCGCGCGCCGATATGGCCACCCCTGCTAAGGCTTGGGCAAGGGGGGCCATCAACCCCTCGCGCCGCTTCAACATCGCCAGCACCGCGCGGCGCGCAGACCTTGGCCCCAAGCCCGGCAAGCGGGACATCAGGTCAATCAGGGCTTCAATATCGCGTGGCGTGTCGGTCATAGCGTCCTTTGCAGTCCCAAAGCTGGGGGTCGCCTGCCCCCAAGAGAGTATTTGCCCCCTGTGCAGAGGTTAGAAGGGCAGTTTCAGGTCGGTCGGCAAGCCCATCGATGCCGCAAGCTTGGCCATTTCTTGTTGGCTGCGCGCGGCAGCATTGGCTTGGGCATCGCGAATGGCGGCGATGATCAGGTCCTCGACCACCTCTTTTTCCGAAGCGACCAGAATATGGGGCGAAATATCAAGACCCGTGATATCGCCCTTGGCCGTCACCCGCGCCTTGACCAGACCCGCGCCAGCTTCGCCCAGCACGATGATATGGGCCAAATCTGCTTGAAGATCGGCCATCTTGCCCTGCATCTCTTGCGCGGCCTTCATCATCTTGGCCATATCGCCCAAGCCCGCCAAACCTTTCAGCATCGCGATCTCCTGTTGTTCTGGGGGTAGAGATAGGCAAGCGGCGGGGCGGGGGCAAGGGTTAGAACGGGGTGGAATTTTCGCAGAAAATTCGTGACCCCAGCGATCAGCTTTCCTCGAACGGGTCCCATTCGTCGTCCACTTCGGGCAGGGCCGAGGCAGCAGCCGTGGCGGCCATGGCTTCGGGGGTGCGAATCTCGGTGATCTTGGCCTGCGGGAATGCGGCCATAATGGCTTGCACCAAGGGATTGGTCATGGCTGTCGCTTGGGCTTCGGTCAGCGCGCGATCGCGGGTTTCCAAGACGGTCGGCGCGCCCCCTGACGAGACAACTGAGACGCCCCAGCGCGCGCCAGTCCAGCTTTGTAAACGTTGACCAAGGCGGGCGGCCAGATCGGGGGCGGCATCCGGCGCGGGTTCAAATTCGATCCTGCCCGGGGCGTAATGCACCAAGCGCAGCGTGGCTTCGACTTCGAAGAGCAAGGTCATATCGCGCTTGTCGCGGATCAGGGCTACGACTTGGTCAAAGGTTTGATAAAGCGCATCTGGCGAGGCTTGCACCGCCTGCGCCTGCCCACCTTGCATCATGGGCCCGCGCATCGGGGCCGCAGGTGCCAAGCGCATCATCGGTCCATGCGTCACCCCACCGCCCGCAGGCGCGCCGCCAGCAACAGGCCCCGTGGGCTGCACATTGCGCAGATGGCGCAGCAGGGTTTCAGGGTCTGGCAGGTCGGCGACATGAGTCAAGCGGATCACAGCCATTTCCGCCGCCATCATGGCGTTGGGGGCCAAGGCCACCTCTTCCAGCGCCTTCAGCAACAACTGCCACATCCGTGACAGCGACCGCAGCGGCAAGCGCGCCGCCATATCGACCCCGCGCGCGCGTTCGTCTGATGCCACCGTTGGATCATTAGCCGCATCGGGCGTGATCTTGATCACCGAAACCCAATGGGTGATCTCGGCCAGATCGCGCAGCACGGCCAAGGGGTCGGCCCCATCCGAATACTGACCCGAAAGCTCGCCCAAAGCCGCCGCTGCATCGCCACGCATGATCATATCGAACAGGTCCAGCACCCGCCCACGATCGGCCAGCCCCAGCATGGCGCGCACCGCTTCGGCCTGCACCAACCCCGCGCCGTTGGATATTGCTTGATCCAACAACGAGGTCGCATCGCGGGCCGATCCTTCGGCTGCGCGAGTGATCAGCCCCAAGGCGGCTTCAGTCACCTCAGCGCCCTCACCTGCAGCGATCTTTTGCAGCAGGGTCACCATCACTTCGGGCTCGATCCGCTTTAAGTCAAAGCGTTGGCAGCGTGACAGCACCGTCACGGGCACTTTGCGGATTTCGGTCGTGGCAAAGATGAACTTCACATGCTCGGGCGGTTCTTCCAGCGTTTTCAGCAGTGCGTTGAACGCCGCCGTCGACAGCATATGCACTTCGTCGATGATATAGACTTTGTAACGCGCCGAAGCCGCCCGGTAGCGCACCGAGTCGATAATCTCGCGAATATCTCCCACCCCTGTGCGCGAGGCGGCGTCCATCTCCAGCACGTCGACATGGCGGCCTTCAGCAATCGCGCGGCAAGGTTCGCACACAAGGCAAGGCTCGGTCGTGGGCCCGCCCGTGCCATCGGCGCCGACGCAGTTCAGCCCCTTGGCGATGATCCGTGCCGTGGTGGTCTTACCCGTGCCGCGAATGCCCGTCATGATAAAGGCATGGGCGATCCGGTCGGCCGAGAAGGCGTTCTTCAGCGTGCGCACCATCGCCTCTTGCCCGACAAGGTCGGCGAAGGTTTCGGGGCGGTATTTGCGCGCAAGGACGCGGTAGGCGGGATCGGGGGCGGTCATGGTGGCCTTTGGATTCGGGTGAAGGCAGACTAGGGCGGAAGCGGCCCAAGGTAAACCATCGCTGGACAAGGCCCCGCCCTGCCCTATTTGTGCGACATGGACCAAACACCGCCCCACATGCCGCTGCCCGATGCCTTTAAATCTGCCATGCGCGGGTTTGTAGGGGCGTGCAGTTTGATCACCGTCGGGCAAGGCGAGGCGGCTAATGGGCTGGTTGTCACGACCGGCATTTCGCTTTCCGCTGAACCGCCGATGATCTTGGCCTGCATCAACCGCGCCTCGTCTTGCTGGCCGCTGTTGGGGCGGGAGCGGGTGTTTGGCTGGCAGGCCCTTGGCGCGGCCCATCAGCCCGTGGCAGAGCGGTTTTCAGGTCAAGGCGGCTTGCAAGGCCCCGCCCGCTATGCGGGGGCAGAGTGGGTGACTACCCTCTCAGGCGTGCGCTTGCTGGCCGATGCGCCCTTGGCCTTTGACTGCACCGTTGAAGATATGATCGACCGTGGCACGCATTCAATCGTGATCGGGCGCGTGATACAGATCAGAACGCAATCAGACGGCGGCGCGCTGCTGTATTGGGGCGGGCAGTACCGGATTTTGGACAAATAAGCTTCCCTTGCGTGATTGTGCTTGCCCCCACCTGCGGGCCTGCCACACTTGGCGCATGACCCTCAAAAACTTCCCCTTCGATGCGCTGCATATCGGTCAGACGGCCGAGTTGCGCAGGCTTTGCACGACCGAAGATTTGTTTGTCTTTGCGGCCGCCACCGGCAATCACAACCCGATGCACCTGCCCGATCAGGATGTGAACGGCGACGGCAAGGCGGATACCACCGCCTCGGGCATCTTTTTGGCGGCGATGATTTCGGCGGTGCTGGGCAATGTCTTGCCAGGTCCGGGGGCCTTATATCTCTCGCAGGAGCTGACCTTTAAGGGCCATGCTTATGCAGGCGATGAACTGTTGGCGCGGGTCACGGTGACGGGTCTTGCCGATGGCGGGATCGTTGACCTTGACACGCAGGTGATCCGCTTGCGTGACGGAGCGGTGGTTGTACAGGGCAAGGCCCAAGTGCAGGCCCCGCTTGTGCCCCTTAGCTTTGAAGATGGCGATCTGCCCGGCTTGGTGGTGCAAACCCACCGCCAGTTCGACGCCCTTTTAAAACGCGCCAAAGCCCTGCCCGCCCTGCGCACCGCTGTGGTGTGGCCGGACGAGGCGCAAGCCCTTCAGGGCGCTTTGCTGGCGCAAAGCCATGGGCTGATCTTGCCCGTGCTGGTCGGGCCCACCGCGCGGATGCGCGCTTTGGCGGTTGAGATTGGTGCTGATCTGGGCGCCAGTGAATTGGTCGAGGCGGCAAGCGAGTTGGCTGCTGCGGAACTGGCCGTGGCTTTGGCCCGCAAGGGCGAAGTGCAAGCCATCATGAAGGGCCATTTGCACACCGATGTTCTGCTGCGCCCCATGCTTGACCGCGCCACAGGTCTGCGCATTGGGCGGCGCTTTACCCATGTGTTCGTGCTGGATGTGCCGGGTTTGGGCCATCCTTTGCTGGTGTCAGACGGGGCGATCAACATAGCACCTGACCTGATGACCAAGGTCGATATCGTGCAAAACGCAATTGATCTGGCCCATAGCTTGGGGATTTCACAGCCCAAGGTCGCCATTCTGTCAGCGGTGGAAACGGTGACGCCGGATATGCCATCCTCCATGGACGCCGCAGCCCTGTCGAAGATGGCCGAGCGCGGGCAAATCACCGGTGGGCTGGTTGATGGCCCCTTGGCCATGGACAACGCCGTGAACATGGCAGCCGCGCGCACCAAGGGCATTACGGGGGCAGTGGCAGGCCAAGCCGAGGTGTTGGTTGTGCCCAATATCGACGCAGGCAATATCCTTGTGAAACTGCTGACCCATCTGGCCCATGCCGAGGCGGCGGGGTTGGTGATGGGGGCTTCGGTTCCCGTCATCTTGACCTCACGCGCCGATGGGCCTGTGGCGCGGGTCGTGTCAGCGGCTTTGGCGGTTTTGCATATGCACGCCAAGGCACAAGTTGCGATTTCAAAGGACTAAACCATGACGCTGCAAGATTTCTTTGTCGCTGGCCCCTATGATGACGGCGACGCTGTGACGGGCCATTATTACGAAGTGGCCAGCGCGGACCCCACCCGCCCGCAGGTCTGGGGCTATACCGACAAAATCAGCTACAGCGCCGGAGAAACCTTGATCCTTCACGCGATGTCGTCCGCCCCCACCGCGCGGGTTGAGATTTTGCGCGATGGGGTCCAGCCTGAAAAGCTGGTGGATACCTCGGTTGCGATGAGCCTTGAAGCGACGCCAGAAGATTGCTCTGTCACCGGCTGCGATTGGCCAGAGCGGTACCGCATGACCCTGCCCACCGATTGGATTTCAGGCGTTTATGTGGTGCGCCTGACCGTGGCGGGGCATCAGTCAGAGCATATGTTCGTCTTGAGGGCCACCAAGCCGCAGGGTGTCTTGATGATCTTGGCCACAGGCACATGGTGCGCTTACAACGATTGGGGCGGGTCGAACCATTATCAGGGCATCACCGGCCCCCACCGCGCCGAATTTGCGCCGGTGGTCAGCCTGCACCGCCCTTGGGCCAAGGGCTTTGTGCGCTGGCCCCAAGATGCGCCGCGCATCCCGCACGCTTCGCCCTTGCTGTCAAAACCGCGCTATCCGCATATGGATTTCGCCCGCGCCAAGGGGATTTCAAAAAAATACGCCTCGTCGGGCTGGGGCGCGTTTGAGCGGCCCTTTGCGCTGTGGTGTGAAGAGCAAGGCATTGCCCTGTCTTACGCCACCCAGCACGATCTGCACGCCAACCCCGACCTGCTGGATGGCTATGCCCGCGCGCTGATCGTGGGCCATGACGAATATTGGACATGGGAGATGCGCGACCATATCGACGCTTGGGTGGATCATGGCGGCGAACTGGCGCGCTTTGCGGGCAACTTCTTTTGGCAAACCCGCCTGTCGGGCGATCTTAGCCAGCAAACCTGCTACAAATATGCAGCCCCCCAGAACGACCCAACGCCAGACCCAACCCGCTTGACCAGCTATTGGGATCATCCCCAAGTCAAACGCCCTGCGGTGGCGAGCATGGGCCTGACAGGTTCGATGGGCGTCTATGCGGGGTGGAGCCGCTGTGCCGCCCACGGTTCAGGCGGCTTTGCAATCTATCGGCCAGATCACTGGTCAGTCAAAGACAGCGGGCTGGGATATGGCGATGTGCTGGGCGCTGCGGCCAAGATTTTTGGCTATGAGGTTGACGGGATCGACTACACCATGACCCATGGCCTACCCTTTGCCGCCGAAGGCGCTGGTTTGCAGGGTGATTTGACCATCGTGGGCCTGTCGCCCGCCGCGACCCTAGCTCATTCCACGGGGCCGCAGGATTCTGATAATTTCATCGGGCACTTGGACGCCGAAGAGGTGGCCTTGGTGGTCTACGGCGCTGTCACCCCAGAAACCATAGGCCGCGCAAGCAGGGGCAATGGCTGCATGGTGGAATATCGGCGCGGCAAAGGGGCGGTCTATAACGCAGGGTCTTGCGAATGGGTGGCGGGGTTGATCGCCCAAGACCCCGTGGTGGCACGGGTGACAAAGCGCATCTTGACGGGGGCTTGGCAGGGCTAGGTTAAGCCAAGCGCGTTACGGATGCGGTCACTTGATCGGCCAGCGCGGGAAGGTCGGCTTCTGCCAGACTTTCGGCCATGATCACCTCTTCCGCGTGGGCCATGCGGGCGCGGTGCTTTTCATAGCGCGGGTCGTAATGGCGTTCCATCAAGTCATGCGCCAACGCTTCAAACTGGCCCGAGAGGGCAAGGCTTTCCCACGCGGTGATCGTTTCAGCCGCATGGGCATGGCGCAGCAACCCAAGCACCTCCAGCAACCGCGCCTCATCCGCCACGATGTCGGCATAAGCGCGGCTTAGGTAGCGGGCACGTTCGGGCAAACTCGCCTCGATTGCTACACGCGGGGCTTTGCCCATGGCGGCCCAAAGTTGCGGCGGCAGGCGCAAATTGCCGACCTTGGCGCTTTCGGCTTCCACCACCACAGGGCGCGTCGGGTCCAGCCGCGAAAGTTCCATCGCCAGCGCACATTCAAACGCCTTTTGCGAGGGTTGGCCGCCCGCCGTATGGCCGAACAAGGACCCGCGATGACCTGCCAAACCTTCCAGATCAATCACCTGCATGCCTTGCGCCGCCAGCAGGTGCAAAATCGCCGTCTTGGCCGTGCCGGTATTGCCATCAAGCACCACAACGGGCGAAGCCACCGGCGTGTCGTAAAGCTGCTTGACCACCAAGGCCCGCCAGCTTTTGTAGCCGCCCGCAATCGTATCGACGCGCCAGCCAATCTGCGCCAAGATCGTCGCGAAAGACCCCGACCTTTTCCCGCCCCGCCAGCAATAAACCAAGGGCCGCCAACCGCCTGTCATCTCGGCCAAGGGGCCTTCCAGATGGGCGGCCACATTGCGCGCCACCAGTGCGCCGCCCAATTTGCGCGCCGTAAAGGGCGAGACTTGTGTGTAAATAGTGCCCACCTTGGCGCGCTCTTCATCGCTGAGCACGGGCAGGCTGATCGCCCCCGGCAGGTGATCTTCGGCATATTCCGCAGGCGCGCGGGCGTCGATGATCGTATCAAAGCCCAACGTGGCCAGATCGGAAAGCGAGGTGAGGGTGATTGCCATGGCGCGCTTCTATCAGCCCATGCCCAGAGGCGAAAGCCGTTAGAACCCCGCTTCCAACTGGGTCAGCAAGGCCGCCATCATCGCCTCGCACCGCGCCATTTGTTCGACGGCCACATATTCATCAGGCTTATGCCCCTGCGCCATCGACCCCGGCCCGCAAATCACGGTTGGAATGCCAAGGCGGGCATCAAACAGCCCACCTTCGGTGCCAAAGGCCACTTTCATCGTGCCATTGGCCCCTGTCAGCGCTTTGACAAAACTGACCACGGCGGCGTCAGATTTGGTGCCAAGGCCCGGATAATCCCACTGCCGTTCGATCTTGATCGCCGCCTCGGGAAAGGTGGCGCGCAAGGGGGCGCAGATGTCTTCAGCGGCTTGGCGCAGGCGGTCGATCAGCACCGCCGGATCATCTTGCGCGACAGAGCGGATTTCGAAATCCAAAGTGGCGTGGTTTGGCACGATGTTCACCTGCACCCCGCCGGCCATCTTGCCCACGTGCAGCGTGGTATAGGGCACGTCATAGTCGCCGTCTTGCACCCCGTTCAGGGCGACATCGGCCTGCAAGGCCCGCACAGCGCCTATGAAATCTGCCGCCAGATGCAGCGCGTTCAGCGCCATGGGGGCAAGGGCAGAATGCCCCTCTCGCCCCACACAGGTGGCGCGCAAAGCGACCTTGCCTTTGTGGCCTGTTGCCACTTGCATCCCCGTCGGTTCGCCCACGATACAGAACCGAGGGCGAATGGGCGCAGCTTCCAGCATCGTGATCAAAGAGCGCACGCCCATGCAGCCGATCTCTTCATCGTAAGACAGCGCCAGATGCAGCGGCACGGCCAAGGGGCGGCCCGCTTTGGTGCGTTCCCCCGCCGTGATCATTGTGGCAATGGCTGCGGCGCAAAACCCCTTCATATCCGCCGCACCGCGCCCATAAAACCTGCCATCGGCTTCGGTCAAGGCAAAAGGCGGATAGCTCCAGGCTTGACCCTCTACCGGCACCACATCGGTGTGACCTGACAGCATCACCCCGCCCGATCCCTGCCCGACGGTGGCGTATAGGTTGGCCTTGCCCCCCGCAGGGTCGGGGATCAGCGTGGATGCAATGCCTACTTCGGTCAGCAATCCCGCGACATAGTCCATCAGGGCAATGTTCGGATTTGCGCTGACCGTGTCAAAGCCGATCAGACGGGCGAAAATCTCGCGGGTGCGTGGGGTGATCTGGGTCAAGGCGCGCTCCTGTCATTCAGGCCAGATAACCCCAAGGTGGGGGCGGGGGGAAGGGTTTGGGGCAAAAGACTGCCCAAAGCGCCCTGCCACGCAAACGTGACCCAATGGCGCGTGCAATGGGCGGTGACGCAGGCCGTGCAAAGCCTTATCTGTGCGCAGTAACCCCACGAGGACCAAATGCCCCAAACCCGCCGCCAATTCTTGAGTGCCACCGCAGCCCTAACCATGCTGCCCGCGTTGCCCCGTCTGGCCTTGGCAACACCAGCCGCCAGCCTGACCATCGCCGCGCGCCAGATCGAGGTGCTGGGCAAGGCCGCTCAAGTCTATGGCATCACCGGGTCAGATGGCAAATCTGGGCTGAGGGCGCGCGAAGGCGACAGGTTCACGGGCTTGGTCGATAACCAATCGGGCGCAGATTTGATCTTGCATTGGCACGGGCAGGCTTTGGCGCTGAACGCCGATGACCGCACCCGCCCCAATGGCGGTGTTCAGCCCAATGACACTCAAGAAGCCTACGATTTCCCCCTGACCGCTGGCACGCATTGGATGCATTCGCACACCCTGTCCGAACAGCAGCTGCTGGCAGCGCCCATGGTGACGGTTGAAGCAGATGCGGGCGATGTGCCCGAAGCGGTGATCATGCTGCATGACTTTTCTTTCCGCTCGCCTGCCGAAATCGCGGCGGGGTTGATGACAGCCCAAGGGCATCACATGGCGGGGATGGATATGGGCAAGATGGACATGGGAAAGATGGACATGGGGGGCATGAAAATGTCTGGCATGTCGATGGCGGGAATGACCCATGCCAATGATGTGGAATATGACGCCTATCTGGCCAACGACCGCACGCTGTCAGACCCTGAGGTGATCGCAGTGCAACCGGGCCCAATGCGCCTGCGCATCATCAACGGGGCCACGGCCACGGCGTTTTGGATCAGCGCGGGGGCGTTGGCGGCGCAGGTTGTCGCGGTGGATGGCAACAAAGTCGCCCCCAGCCCGCGCGCCAGCATCCCCTTAGCCCAAGGGCAACGGTTGGACCTGTTGGTGCAAATCCCGCCCGAAGGCGGGGCCTTTGCGATCTTGGCGCAGGTGGAAAATGCAGTGATGCAAACGGGGGTGATCTTGGCCACAGCGGGGGCGCAGATTGCCAAAGTGCCAGACCAAGCCGCCACGCCGGCCCCCTTTGTTGACCTGACATTTGAAGCCAGCCTTACTGCCCTTAACCCCCTGCCCACCAAACCCACCGACGCCATGTTGCACATCGCCTTGGGGATGGAGCAGGGCTACCGCTGGACGATCAACGGGGCAGCGCATGGCGAGGCGGCACCTCTGCAAGCGGCCCTAGGCTCGCGGGTTGAGATGATGTTCATGAACCCCACCATGATGATGCACCCGATGCACCTGCACGGCCACCATTTCCAAGTGATCGACCTTGGCCTTGGCCGCTTTAACGGGCCACGGCGCGATGTGGTCATGGTGCCGCCGGGGGGGATGGTGACGGTGGCGGTGGATTTCGACAAGGCAGGGGAGTGGTTCTTGCACTGCCACCACCTGTATCACATGGCAGGTGGTATGATGACGTCGGTGACGGTGGCCTAGCGCAAAAGCAAACGGCGCAGGGTCGCCCCCACGCCGTTGCAATTTGAATGGTCGAAAGATCAGCCGGTGATTTCCGACACTTTGACCATGCGGCCTTCTTTGACCGACTTCAAAGCAGCCTCTGCCAAGGCCAGCGCCAGCAAGCCATCTTCGCCCGAAGGCGCTGCGGCTTTCTTGGTACCAACCGCGTCGACAAAAGCGGCGATCTCGGCGGCATAAGCCTCGGTATAGCGGGTCATGAAGAAATCGTGCAGCGGCGGGCGGGTGTAGCCGGACCCGTTCGCCAGTTCAATTGACACCGGACGCTGGTTTTCAGCCGACACAACGCCCTTGGACCCATGCACTTCGATGCGCTGATCGTAGCCATAAGTCGCCCGGCGCGAGTTCGAAATCAGCGCCATTTTGCCCGTCGCTGTTTTCAGCATCACTTGCACCGAATCGCTGTCGCCCGCCTTGCCAATTGCAGGGTCAACCAGCACAGCGGCCATGGCCGACACTTCGGCCACTTCCTCGCCCAGCAAGAAGCGGGCCATGTCAAAATCATGGATCGTCATATCGCGGAAAATCCCGCCCGAGCGGGCGATATAGTCCAAGGGCGGTGCGCCCGGATCGCGCGAGGTGATCGTGACCATCTCAACCGCGCCGATAGAGCCTTTATCAATCTCGGCCCGCACGGCCATGAAATGCGGGTCAAAGCGGCGGTTAAAGCCGACCATCAGCGTGCCCTTGTTGGCGCGCACCACTTTCAGGCAAGCCTTCACACGGTCCAGCGATAGGTCGATGGGCTTTTCACAGAAGACAGCCTTGCCCGCATTGGTGAACTGCTCGATCAGATCGGCGTGGGTGTCGGTGGGTGTGCAGATCACCACGGCGTCAATGTCAGACGCGGCCAAGATTTGCGCAATCGTGCGCACGTCGCAGCTGTATTGGTCGGCAATGGCTTGGGCCGCAGGGGCCATAGCATCAGCCACCGCCACCAGTTTGGCCTTAGGGTTAGCCGTCACAGCTTTGGCATGCACCTTACCGATACGGCCAGCACCCAAAAGCCCAAAACGCAGAGTCATAATAGTTCCCTTTCTTCAGGCAATTGCCCCGTCGGCATTGCCTTTAACACCTGTGATATAGCTTACAATGTCGTTGCCATCGGTCTCGTCCCGCCGCAGCGAGGCCACGATGCGCCCGCGACGGAATACAACGATCCGGTCCACAAGATCAAACACTTGGCGCAGATTGTGGCTGACCAGAACCATGGGAATGCCCCGCTCTTTGAGACCACGGATGATGTTTTCCACCTGTGCTGTTTCCTGCACGCCCAAGGCGGCGGTGGGTTCATCCATGATCACCAATTTCGACGCAAAAGCGGCCGTGCGCGCGATGGCGACGCATTGCCGTTGCCCGCCCGACATATTGCGGATCGGATTGTCGACGTTGGGGATTTTCACCGCCGTGGTCTTCAGCGCCTCCATCGTGCGGTCGCGCATGGCTTTGCGGTCAAGCCACGAAAACGGCCCAAGTCGGAACTTGAAAATCTCGCGCCCAAGGAACAGGTTCGAGGGCACGTCCAGATCGTCGGCCAAGGCCAAGGTCTGGAACACCGTCTCAATCCCCGCCTCGCGCGCGGCCAAGGGGCCAGAATGGCTGACTTCTTTGCCGTCAAAGAAAATCTGGCCGGCGGTGCGCTGTTCCACCGCGGTGATCTGGCGCACGAAGGTCGATTTGCCCGCCCCGTTATCGCCGACCACCGCCACGTGTTCGCCCGCGTGAAGGATGAAATTGGCATCGTCCAGCGCCTGCACGCCACCATAATGCTTGGTCAAGCCGCGCGTTTCTAGGATGATATCGCTCATGGCTTAACTCCTCGCTCGGTTTTTCTGACGCCATTGGTCCAAGATGACGGCACCCACAATGATGGCCCCTTTGACCATCTCTTGGTAATAGGCGTCCAACTTGATCGAGGTGAAGCCCGAGATGATCACCGAAAAGATCGCAGCCCCCAGAACCGTGCCCACAATAGACCCGCGCCCACCCGATAGGCTGACGCCGCCGATGACGGCCATGGCGATGGCGTCAAGTTCATACATCATCCCCATGCCAGCCTGCGCTGTCAGGTTCTTGGATGTGAGCAGCACCGCAGAAACCCCTGCCAGCATGCCAGCAATCGTATAGACCAGCACCTTGTGCCGATCGACGTTGATCCCCGACATCCGCGCCGCGGCCTCGTTCGAGCCGATGGCGTAGGTGTGCTTGCCATATAGCGTGTAAATCATGATGACTTGGAACAGCACCGCCAAGCCCACAAAGACCACGGCGGGGTTCTGGCCATCCCAATGCAAAATGCCAAAGGTGAGCGTGCCCAAAAGGTCGCCGTTGGACACGGTGGCATAGGTTTCGGTCGGAAAAGACACCGGCGTGCCGTTTGACCACCAGCGCGAGGCCCCGCGCGCGGACACCATCATGCCCAAAGTGGCGATAAAGGGCGGAATTTTGGTATAGGCGACCAGTAAGCCGTTGATCAGGCCCGCAAAAATGCCGCAGGCCAAGCCCACGACGATGGGGATGATCACGGGCAGATCCATCCATTCTGGCCCAAAGACGGCTTTGGGATTGGGGTTGCCGTTCACCATGGCGGTTTGCGCAAAGCTCATGGTGATCATAGCCGTAGCGCCGACCAAAGAGCCAGAGGACAGGTCGATCCCGCCCAGAATGATCACTTGGGTGACACCCAAGGCGATGATGCCGGTGATGGCCACCTGCAACATCATAATGTCGAGCCGTTGTTGGTTGAAAAGCCCCGGCACATTGTCGCGCAGGTTGAACAGAAAGCTGGTTCCATTCACGCGGTTCAAGATTTCAAAGACGATGACGATAAAGACCAGCGCCGCAAAGATATTCCATTCGTTGGCCCGCGCACGCTTGGTTGCGTCGTACTTCAGGCCGCCTGTTCCTGCTGGCTGTGATGTCGGTTTTGACATGACCACCCCTCCCCCGATTTCCCTGATGGATATAGTGCCCGATCTGAGCCGTCAGGCAAGGAAAATGGGGGCGGCTGTTGCGCCGCCCCCACCCTGCGTTAAACGCAGATCAGTTTTTCGAAGTGAAGTCAGCCATGTTGGCCGGGGTCACCAGTTGGAACGGAATGTAGACTTTCTGTTCCACAGCTTCGCCGGCTGCCAGCTTCACAGCCGCATCCACAGCGCCCGACCCTTGGCCAGCCGCATCTTGGAACACGGTGATGTCTTGGTCGCCAGCAGCCATGGCAGCCAAAGCGTCTTGGGTGGCATCAATGCCGGCGACGATGACCGAAGCCATATCAATACCGCCAGCCTTCATCGCCTGGATGGCGCCAATGGCCATTTCGTCGTTGTTGGCGATGACAGCGTCAAACGCGGTGCCAGTCGACAGCCAGTTGGTCATCAAGGTTGCAGCTTCGTCGCGCGACCAGTTGGCGGTCTGCTCGTCGATGATGTTGACCTTCACGCCACACTCTGTGCCGCCGATCACGTCATGGATGTCAGCCGTGCGCTGAACAGCGGCTTGGTTCGACAGTTCGCCCTGCATCACGTAAACATTGGCTTCAGCCTTGCCGCCTTCTTTCAGCAAACGGCAGACTTCCAAGGTTTCCAATGTGCCCGAGTCAACTTCGTTGGATGCCACGAAAGCCTGATTGTCGGGCAGCGTGTCAACGTTGATGGGCTGACGGTTCACATAAACCAGCGGGATGTTGGCAGCAGCAGCCGCATCCGACATGGCCTGCGTGGCCGAGGTGTCAACCGCGTTCACGATGATCGCAGTAACGCCCGACGCGATGAAGTTGTTGATTTGGTCCAATTGCTTGGCCACATCGCCCTGTGCGTCTTCGATCTGCACTTTCTGGCCATTGGCATCCGCATAGGACTGGATGCCGTTGCGCAGAACGGTCAGGAAGTTGTCGTCAAACTTGGCCATCGTCACACCGATGTCGGCCATTGCGGTTGTGCCCATGAGGGCCATAACGCCAGCGATAAGATACTTCTTCATGGTTCTCTCCTCCAGATAAGGGGCCCGGCGCCCCGTTCTCTCCCAACCGGGCCGCCCGCTTGGGGCGGTATTCCATCGCCTAGGCGTCAACGCCCTTGCGAATGAATTCCATCGAGGCTTTCAGTGGCGCGGCCGGATCGGCCAGACCATGCACCGAAGGCGCAAAAGGTTCGTAAGATATGGCGCCTGTGTAGCCCGCAGCGCGAAGCGCGCGAATTTGCGCCACGTTGCCCAAGACATCATCGGCCCCCACCAACACACGGTGTGGGTCGCGCATATCATCCAAATAGATCGCGTCATTCACGCCAGAAACGTGAACAATTCCCGTCAGTTCCGGGTAAATCGGCCCAAAGCCCGCCAGAGCGTGGTGAAAGGTGTCATGCACCATGAAATAGGTGCCAACGCCGCCGACGGCGTGGATCACCTCGGCCAGAACATCCTTGTAGCGCAGCGAGCAGACGCCAAAGCCCAAGGGTTCCACCATGGCCTTTAGACCATGCGCCTTAAGCATTGGCAGCAGGGCGCGCAGGGCGGTTTCGGTGACTTTGAAACTGTCTTTTCGGTCGGTCGCCACACCGTCATTGCGCGGGATAAGGCTAACCGATTCCGCGCCTGCGGCGACGGCGATTTTCATCAACGCGTCGGCCTCGGCCCGCTTAGTGTCGGACCAATCGTTGAACATCTTCACCTCGGCCAGCGCCAAAAAGCGCAAGCCACGGGCGGCCACGGCGGCTTTAACCTCGGCAGGGCTTGTCCCGCCAAAGAGCGGTGAGTTCAGATCGTTGCGAAACTCAACACCCACGCAACCCAGCCCCTTGGCCAAGTCAAGAAAGGGCTGCCAAGCCATGTTCGGCGCAGTCATGTGGTTCAAGGCAAAAGGCAGCATAAGGCGTGATTCTCCCGCTGCGCAGGCCATTATTGTCCGCGCTGATGGAATTGATATTCTATTTTCGGGGATTATCAACAGAAAATTCTAAAAACAGAACAGGCGTTCCAACCAAACCCCGCCTCGCGCGAAGACTTGGGTTCGCGCGCGTTACCCACGCGAGGCGGCGATTCTTTTGGCGAAAGGGCGGCACTTTTGCCAAAGCTGGCGGTCAAACTGATTCGCCGACGTGCAGATCGGGGGGGAGATAAAGCGCAACGCGGTCCATCTCGGACGAACCAAGGGCGGCGCGGGTCATTTCCGCAATCAGGGCACGACACAGCTTTTCCAACGGCGTGTCGATCACCATGGTCGCAACCCCCGTGGCCAAAGCCGCACGGCTTTCGGGCGTAAAGGCCGACACGATCAGCGCCACATCGGGGCGTTTGGCTTCGCGCAGGGCAGCAATCGCCCCCTCCATCCCGCCACCTGCCACGTAGATGCCGCGCAGGGTGGGGTGGCGAGCCAGCAGCGCTTGGGTTGCCTCGTAGGTCAGTTGGCGGGTTTCTAGGTTGATCTGGGCCTCTAGCACCTCAAGGCTTGGGGCTGCTTCGCGCAGGTAAGCACGAAAGCCGGTTTCGCGCAGATCGTGGCCATGCCAGCGATGGCCGCCGACAAAGATCGCAAGCTTCCCAGGCCCTTTGGCGGCCAAGGCCATCATCCAGCCCGCCGTGCGCCCATGTTTCAGGTTGTCCAACCCCAAATACCCCGTGCGCACCCCTTCGGCGAATTCTGACAGCAGGGCGAACACGTGCATCCCCGTGCTACGCAGATGCTGGACGGCTTCGGTCACTTCGGGATGGTTCACCGCCGTGGCCGCCAGCACATCGCAGCGCCCCTCCATTGACCGCAACCGCCGCGCCATTTCTGACGGCGCTTGGCCCGAGGCGAATTCCAGCACCAACCGCCCCTGCACACCCTTGGCATCGGCCACGGCGCGGTGCAGTTCCTCTGCAAAGGCCTTGTAGAAATCTTGGCCCTGCTTGTGCAAAGCCACCCCAAAGCGCAGCGTGGGCAAGTTGGCATCCGCCCCCGCCAAGCGCAGTGCCGCAGGATGGCCCAGTTTGCGTGCCACATCAGCGATACGCGCCACGGTGTCAGCCCGCACCTTTTCCCGCCCGTTTAACGCGCGGTCGACCGTAGCCACCGACACGCCCGCCGCTTTGGCAAGTTCCACAAACCCCGGTCGTGCTGCCATGATGTTTTCTCGTCATTTTGTACCGCGCCTTTGACGATATCTGACGAAATACAAAAGGTCCATTGTTGCGCCTTCGTCCTGCTTGGCCCTAAATGCCTCGAAACGCGCCATCGGCGTGGAGGGAGAGGTCATGACCAAACGCGATTACAGTCTGCTGGGTCCCGACGGTAAACGTGCCGTCGAGATTGGTCTGGCCGCGGCCGAGTGGTATCATACCGAGGTGCCACGCAAGGTGATGAAAGACCTGATGCAGCGGTCAGATCAACCCGCTATCCGCGACACGGTGATCTTGTACGGTTGCATGATAGCCTTTGCCGCCGCAGGCATCGCCCTTTGGCCCAGCCTGTGGTCAATCCCCTTTTGGCTGGCTTATGGGGTGCTTTACGGATCAGCCTCCGACTCACGCTGGCACGAAGCATCGCATGGCACGGCCTTTAAGACGCCTTGGATGAACACATTGGTCTATGAAATCGCCAGTTTCATGATCATGCGCAATTCGGCAACTTGGCGGTGGAGCCATGCGCGCCACCACACCGACACCTACATCGTCGGCCGCGACCCCGAGATTGCCATCATGCGCCCGCCGGCTTTTGCTCGCTTACTGCTGGCGTTCATCGGCGTGCCTGATGTGATCAGCTTCTTCCCAAGACTGGTCTACAACGCCGTTATCGGCGTGCATCCAACCGAGAAAACCTTTGTGCCTGAAAGCGAATGGCACAAAGTTGTGCGCGTGGCGCGGATATCTTTGGCGATTTATGCCGCCACCCTGGCGCTGGCCTTCTGGATGCACTCGGTCTTGCCCTTGATGGTGATCGGCCTGCCCCGGATGTACGGCGCTTGGCATTTCATTATGACGGGTCTGTTGCAGCATGGCGGTTTGGCCGACAATGTCATCGACCACAGGCTGAACAGTCGCACGGTCTATATGAACCCCATCTCACGGTTCATCTATTGGAACATGAACTACCATGTCGAACACCACATGTTCCCGATGGTGCCCTTTCACGCCCTGCCCGCCCTGCATGAGGCGATCAAACACGACCTGCCGCGCCCCAACGCCTCGATCGGGGAAGCTTTTTCAGAAATGTGGCCCGCTTTGCGGCGACAACTGGCTTATGAGGACTATTTCCTAAAGCGCGATCTGCCCGTGACGGCTAAACCCTACCGCATGGATTTCCACGAAGGCGCGCTGGGTTAAGCCGCCGCTGAATGAACGAAGGACAGAAAAATGCCCTGGATTGACGCTTGTGCCACCACCGATATCGACGCCGAAGACCTGATCCGCTTTGACCATGCGGGGGCAACTTATGCGATCTACCATTCCCCCGATGGCAAGTTTTATGCCACAGCGGGCAAATGCACCCATGAAGATGTTCATCTGGCTGATGGCTTGGTGATGGACCATCTGATCGAATGCCCAAAGCACAACGGCCAGTTTGACTACCGCACAGGCGAGGCCAAGCGCGCGCCAGTTTGTATCAACCTGAAAACCTTCAAGACCAAGGTCGAAGGTGCCCGCGTTTATATCGAGGTGTCGTGATGGCCAAACGCCCCACTGTTGCCGACCTGATGGCCAATCGTGGCCGTCACCAATACGCGATGCTGCGCGTTGAAACGCTGGACGAGGCGGCGGCTGCGGCGGCCGCAGGGGTCGAGCTGTTCTCGATCCCGCCCGCCATGATCCATGATCGCCGCTTTCGCGAAGTGGCCCCTCATGCCTTTGCCTTCCCAGGCGACAATTTCTATGAAATCGGCGGGACAGATGATTTTCTGCGCTGGGCGCTGCCGCTTTATAAGGCGGGGGCGGATGGGGTCTATTGTTCAGGATCGCTGAAAACTGTGCGCGAATTGGCTGACCACGCGATTCCGGTGTGCGGCCATGTGGGGCTGATCCCGTCTAAGGCCACTTGGACGGGCGGGTTCAAGGCCGTGGGCAAAACCTTGGATAGCGCCAAGCGCGTTTGGGACCAATGCGTGGCCCTTGCCGATGCGGGGGCCTTTGCGGTCGAGATTGAAGTGGTGCCTCATTCCATCACCCAAGCCATCGCGGAAAAGACGGACCTGTTCCTGATCTCGATGGGTGCCGGCGCGGGCGGCCATGCGCAGTACCTGTTCACCGACGATGTGCTGGGCCAAAACAGCGGCCATGTGCCACGCCACGCCAAGGTTTACGCAAACTTCGCCGCCGAACACGCCCGCCTGCAAGCCCTGCGGATCGAGGCGATGACCCGCTTTGCGCAAGATGTGCATTCCGGCGCCTATCCCGCGCCGCAATATCTGGTGGATTCCGAGGCCGAGGTGGTGGCATCGTTCCGTGACTGGTTGGGCGAACAAACACGCTAAGTTTTGGGGCAGAGTGGCTCTGCAAACAGCGCTACTCTGCCTGACGCAGCACCGCTGCAGGCCGTGCTGACAGCGGGCCCCACGCAAAGACCACGCCCGCCGCTAAGGTGGCAACCATTCCACCCAGCACGACCGACAGGGCCGACCACGCCTCAAACTCATAGGGCAGGTCCATGACCAACCGCAGCGTGGCCCAACCGCCGAAGGCCCCTGCCCCCATCGCCACAACCCCCGCCGCAGCCCCCATCAAAGCGGATCGCAGCGCAAAGCTGGCCAAAACCCGCGCGCGGCTAGCCCCCAAGACGCGCAAAATCGCCGCCTCGCGCATTCGCGCGGGAACACCCGCTGCAGCGCCGCCCACCAGAACAACCAGTCCCGTGACCAAGACCGCCCCTGCCGCCAATACGGTTGCGGTCGCAATGGCCGACAAAGCCTCAGCCACGCGGGCGATGGCTTCTTTCATCGCAATCGCGGTGATGTTGGGGAATGTGTCCGAGGCTTGGCGCAAAATTGCGGCCTCGGCCTCGGGGGCTGCATAAACGGTGGCTATGGAACTGTGCGGTGCGCCGGCTACGGCGGCGGAATTGATCACCATGATAAAGCCCATGCCCGCGCTGGAAAAATCGACCTTGCGGAACGACGTGACGGTGGCCGCAACATCGCGGCCCAAGATGTTGACTGTCAGCTGATCCCCCAGCTTTAGGTTCATCTCTTCTGCCTCGGTTGCCGCGAACGAAATCTGCGCGGGGCCCGCGTAGTCTTTCGGCCACCATTCCCCTTCCGTTACCGTCGTGCCCGCAGGCAGACTGTCGGAAAAGGTGATGCCCCTATCCCCCGTGACCACCCAATGATCGCCCACCACATCGCGCGCCTTACGCCCGTTGATCTGCGTCACAATGCCGCGCAGCATCGGGGCGGTTTGCACTTGGGTGACGGCGGGGTTGCCCGCCATCAGGCTGGCAAAGGGGTCAAGCTGGGCGTCTTGGATATCCATAAAGAAAAAGCTCGGCGCCTTGGCGGGAAGGTCGCGGGCGATTGCGGCGCGGAAATTGGCATCAATCTGGCCCACCACAGCCAAAACCGACAGGCCAAGGCCCAGCGATAACACCACCGCCTGCACCTCTGACCGAGGGCCACCCATCGCCGCCAGCGCCCAGCGCAAAGCGGGCCTTCCGTTGACCAACCCCAAGCGCGCTGCGGTGCGGGCCAAACGTCCCACGCCAAACCCCGCCACCGCCAAAACACCCAAAGCCGCAAAGACCCCGCCCAAAGTGCCCAAGGCCAAACTGGCGCTGCCCGAAAACCACACCGCGCCGCCGACAAACAGCGCCAAAAGCGCGGTTATCCCGGCCGAATGGGCGGGCTTGGGCCAGACCCGCTCGTCCGTGCCCCGATACAAAGAGGTGACGCGCTGTCGCACCGCTTGCGCTAAAGGCCAAAGCGCAAAGAGCAGTCCGCTGACCATGCCATAGAAGGCGGCTTGGAGCAAAGGCGCCCAGTATAGGCCAAAGGCCACCGGAAAGGGCATCAGCCCCGCCAGCAGCGGCGCGCCTAGCAGCAACCCGCCCGCGCCCAATGCCAAACCCAAAACCACGCCAACAAGGCAAATCACGCTGATCTGCAACAGGTAAACCCGCAGCACCAACGCCCCTTCGGCCCCCAAAACTTTCAACGTGGCAATCGTGCCCACCCGTGCCGCCATAAAGGCCCGCACGGCGGAAGCAACACCCACCCCGCCCACGGCCAGCCCCGCAAGCCCGATCAAGATCAAAAACGACCCCAACCGATCGACAAACTTCTCCACCCCGCGCGCGGCGTTGCGCTTGTCAGTCCACACCATGCCCTTATCGCGAAACGCAACTTCGGCCTCGGCCTGCAGCGCATCCAGATCTGCCCCCGCAGGCAACAGCAGGCGGTAATCAGCTTCATACAGTGTTCCCGGCACGATCAAGCCAGATTGCGCCAGATCAGCCGTGCGCACCAAGGTGCGGGGCCCAAGGCCAAAGCCTGCGGTGGCGCTGTCAGGCTCTTTCAAAAGCACAGCGCCCAGCCGAAAGGTTTGCGTGCCCAGTTTGAAGGTGTCGCCCACCTTTAAGCCCAGCCGATCGGCGAGGATTTTCTCCATCACGCCACCCGGCAGCCCGCCTTGCGGCGCAAAAGCCTGCGCCAGGTTGCCTTCTTCTAAGCCCACCGCGCCGACCAAAGGCCAAGCGTCATCTACCGCCTTCACCTGCGTCAACGCGCGATCCTCGCCGGCCACGGCAAGCGAGCGGAAATCGGCGATTTCAGACACCTCAACCGCATGATCGGCCATCCACGCCTTTTCGGCGTCCGACGCGAAGCGGTAGGTGAAGTTCATCTGCGCATCGCCGCCCAGCAGCACAGCACCTTGGTCAGCCAGCCCGCCTTGAATGGCCGAGCGCAGCAAGCCCACGGCTGCAATGGCTGCCACGCCCAGCGCCAAGCACAAGATCAACACGCGAAAGCCAGCCAAACCGCCGCGCAACTCGCGCCGTGCCAAGCGCCATGCCAAGGGCCAGTTCATGCCAAAAGCCCGTCGGCCAGTTTCAAGACCCGATCACAGCGCGCAGCCAATTCCGCTGCATGAGTGACCATGACCAAGGTCGCCCCATGCGCATCGCGCAGATCAAACAGCAGGTCCATGATGGCCGCGCCATTGGCGGTATCCAGATTGCCCGTAGGCTCATCTGCCAGCAAAAGCTTGGGCCGACTGACTGAAGCGCGGGCAAGGGCGACCCTTTGCTGCTCGCCGCCTGACAACTGGCTGGGATAATGCCCCGCCCTTGATCCAAGCCCTACACGGCCCAGTTCCACCCGCGCGCGGCCAAAGGCATCGGCCTCTCCGGCGATTTCCAAGGGCACGGCGACGTTTTCTAGGGCGGTTAATGTCGGAATCAGGTGGAAGCTTTGGAAAACCACGCCCATATTGCCTCGACGAAAGCGTGCCAAAGCGTCCTCGTCCATTTGGGTCAAATCTTGGCCCAAGGCGCCAACACGCCCGCCTGTGGCCCGTTCCAATCCGGCCATTACCATAAGGAGCGAGGATTTGCCCGACCCAGACGGCCCGACCAAGGCAAGGCTTTCGCCGCCCGTCACGGATAAAGAGATGCCGCGCAGGATATCGACTGGTCCGGCATTGCCGTTCAGGCGCAGCTGGACATCTTGCAAATCTAACACTGTGGCCATGGTCTTCGCCTTTGTTCGTTTTATCACATATGGGCCGATCCGCGCGCTGCGCAATGTCAGCCTTGCGTTATTGCTGGCGAACCCTGCCTCTGCCGCCACAATCGCCGCTTTGGGCGACAGTTTGACCCAAGGTTATGGCCTTGCGCCCGAAGAGGGCTTTGTGCCGCAGCTGCAGGCTTGGCTGGCGGCACAGGGCCAAACAGTCACGGTGCAAAATGCGGGGGTGTCGGGCGACACCTCGGCAGGTGGGCTTGCGCGGTTGGATTGGACGCTGGCACCCGACGTGCAGGGCCTGATCGTCACCCTTGGGGCCAATGATATGCTGCGCGGGATCGATCCGTCCCAGACCCGCGCCAATCTGGATGCGATCTTGCAGGGGGCCAAGGCCAAGAGCATCCCCGTGCTGCTGATTGGCATGCAAGCGGCAAGCAACTATGGCCCCGATTACAAGGCCCAGTTCGATGCGATTTACCCCGACCTTGCCGCCCAATACGAAGTGTTGCTGGCCCCAAGCTTTTTTGCCCCCCTTGTCGCCAAATTCCCCGACCCCGCCGCTTTGACCCAATATCTGCAACCCGATGGCCTTCACCCCAATGCCCTAGGCGTGCAGGTGATTGTTTCCGGCATTGGGCCTTATGTGCTGGACCTGCTCAAGGAAATTCCATGACCCTGCTTGATGACCTGCGCGCGTTGCTTGGCCCAGCCCATGTGCTGACCGGCCCCGACCTTGCCAAATACACCGGCGATTGGAGTGGGCATTACCACCCTAACCCCATGGCCGTGGCCCGCCCTGCAGACACGGCACAGGTGGCGGCGGTGCTGCAATGTGCCGCGAGACATAAAACGCCCATCATCCCCGTGTCGGGCCTGACCGGCCTCGTCGGCGGGGCCATGACCAATGGCGGCTTGATGCTGTCGGTCGAACGGCTGAACAAAATCCGCGGAATCCGCCCCTCCACCCGCATCGCCATCGTCGAGGCGGGGGTGGTGCTGCAAGCCCTGCACGACGCGGCAGAGGCGCAGGGATTGTATTTCCCCCTGTGGTTTGGCGCGCGAGGGTCGGCGATGATCGGCGGGGTGCTTTCCACCAATGCGGGCGGGTCTAACGTGGTGCGTTATGGGTCAACCCGTGCGCTTTGCTTGGGGCTAGAGGTGGTTTTGCCCGATGGCCGCATCTTGAACCTGATGTCGGAACTGCACAAAAACAATTCGGGCTACGATCTGCGGCAGATGTTCATTGGCGCGGAGGGCACGCTGGGCGTGATCACCGCCGCCGTGATGAAACTGGTGCCGCGCCCCAAGGCCTATGCCACGGCTACACTGGCCGCACGCAGCCTGCCGGATGCGCTGGATTTGCTGAACCGTTTGCAAGAGGCGTCAGGAGGGGCGGTGGAGGCGTTTGAGTATATGCCCGCCAGCTATATGCAGCGCCTGTCCGAATGCCGCCCCGACATTCGCCTGCCCTTTGAGCGGCGCTTTGACACCAACATTCTGGTGGAAATCGCCGCAACTGCGCCCAAGGATTACACCCCCAACGCCGATGGCACAGTGCCGGTTGTGGCCTTGCTGGAAGATACCCTCGCAGCCCTGATCGAAACCGGCGCTGTTCTGGACGCCGAAATCGCCCAAAACGATGCCCAGCGCCTAGCCATGTGGAAACGCCGCGAATTGGCGGCAGAGATTACCATCGATCGCCAGCCCACGATCGACACCGACATCGCCCTGCCCTTGCATCTGGTGCCGGAATTCTTCACCCGCTTTGACGCCCGCCTGCCTGCTTTGGACGCTGGGGCCGACACAATCAGTGTGGCGCATCTGGGTGATGGCAATGTGCACTTTTCGGTCTATCCCACCCGCGACGACCCCGCCCTTTATGACGCTGTCGTCGAAGCGGTCGAGGATATTGTGGCCGACTTGGGCGGCAGCTTTAGCGCCGAACATGGGGTGGGGCTTTCCAAGCTCAACAGCATGGCACGGCGCAAAGACCCTGTGGCGCTGGATGTGATGCGGGCGGTGAAGGCCGCGCTGGATCCAGAAGGGTTGATGAACCCGGGCAAGGTTATTCCCCCCCGGTAGGGTGCGTGCAAGCACGCACCCCCGACCTTTAGAAAAAGTCTTACTTGCCCTTCCAAACCGGCTCGCGCTTTTCGGCAAAGGCGCGTGCGCCTTCTAGCTGGTCCTCGCTGGAATACAGCCTGTCCACCGTCACCAGCTGGCGCTTGGTGACGCGGTTCAGGGCGTCTTGGAAGCGCAAAGCCTCGGCCTCGCGCACGACTTCTTTGATGGCGGCGTAAACCAGCGGCGGGCCGGATTCCAGCAGGCGGGCCAAGTCCCATGCCTTGGACAGCAAGTCTGCTGGCGTGCAAATCTCTTTCACAATCCCCCAACGCAGCGCCTCTTGCGCGTCAAACCAGCGGCCCGTCAGCAACAGGTCCATCGCCACATGATAGGGAATGCGTTTTGGCAGCTTGATCGAGGCCGCATCCGCCACAGTGCCAGACCGGATTTCGGGCAGCGCAAAGGTGGCATTGTCGCTGCACAGGATCAGGTCTGCCGACAGCGCCAGTTCCAACCCGCCGCCGCAGCAGATGCCGTTCACGGCCGCAATCACCGGCTTGTTCAGGTTGGGCAGTTCTTGCAACCCGCCAAAGCCGCCCACACCATAGTCGCCATCGACCGCATCGCCACCAGCGGCGGCTTTCAAATCCCAACCGGGGCAAAAGAACTTCTCCCCCTCGGCCCGCAAGATGCAAACGCGCAGGCTGTCATCATCGCGAAAGGCGCGAAAGGTCTGGCCCATGATGCGGCTCGTCGCCAGATCGATGGCATTCGCCTTGGGCCGGTCGAGGGTGACTTCAAGGATAGCGCCTTCGCGGCGGGTTTTGATCGGGCCTTGGGTGGACATGTCCATGTCAAACTCTCCTGATAAGGGCGTCAACGGCCACAGCACCTTTTTGGCGCACGAGAACCGGGTTGATTTCAATCTCTTCAAGGCTGGCGTCGGACGCCATCAAAGCCCCCAGCTGCACGGCAAGATCCGCCAAAGCAGCCATATCGGCCTTCGGCCTGCCCCTGTAGCCATCCAGCAAGGGCCAAAGCCGCAGGCGGTGCAAAACGTCTAGGATTTGATCCGCCGTGGCGGGCAAAATCAAGGTGACTGTATCTGCCAAAACCTCGGCCGTGACACCGCCCATGCCCAAGGTTAGCGTCAGCCCATAGATCGGGTCACGCTGCAGGCCCACGAGGATTTCGGCCACAGCGCCTGTGACCATTTCTTCCACCAAATAGCCCGTGGCCCCTTGCATCTCGGCCTGCCCCGCCAAACTGGTCAGCCCCAACCGCACAGCACCTGCTTCGGTCTTATGCGCAAAGCCCAAACCTTTAAGCGCATAGGGCGCTGCCAGCCCTTGCGCTGCGATGCTAACACCCGCCAGCGTCGGCGCTGTGGCCGATTTTGGCACAGCAATACCGGCAGCGGACAGCAGCGCCTTGCCCTCAGCCTCGCTCAACAAGGTCGTGTCGCGCGCCGGCAAAGCGGCCAGAGGCCGCCAGCCGGTGGCCCCTGCGGGTATTTGCGCGGCCTTGATCGCGGCTATGGCGGTTTCCAACCCCATCAGAACGCAGACCCCTTGCGACAAAAGCTCGGCGGCATAGGCCTCATCAAAGTTCTCGGGCATCGAGGCTACGGGAAACGCCGGCCTGCCCGTGTTGGCCTGCGCCGCGACGATGGCATCAAAAGCCGGTTGATAGCCCGAAGGATCGCAGCGATCGCCGCGCGGCATATCGATGATATAGATGCCCGCATCATAGCCCGACAGCATAGTGGTGAAGACATCGGTGGTGCGCGGCCCGTCACCCCAGATGAAAGTGTGGTAATCCAACGGATTGGCAATGGCCACAATCGGGCCAAGGATTTCACCCAACCTGTTGCGGATAGGGTCGGGAACGGGGGGGAAGTCGATTCCAATTGGCTCTGCCAAATCGGCGACCAACCCCGCCTCGCCGCCAGAACATGACAGCGAACATATCCGCGACCCCAAGCCCATGCCATGCACGTGGAATATCTTAAGCGCCTCGATCAATTCGGAAGGCGAGTTCACCTCGGCCACCCCAATCTGGCGCAAAAACGCACTCGACGCCGCCCCACCGCCCGCCAAAGACGCTGTGTGCGACGCGGCCGCCTTGCGCGACAGGTCGGTCTTACCCGACTTGATCAGCGCAATGCCCTTGCCCAAAGCCCGCGCCTTCTCGGCCAAGGCAGCAAAGGCCGTGGCATCGTCAATGCCTTCGACATAAAGGCCAAGGGCTGTGACACGCGGATCATCCAGCACGGCGCCAGCCAGTTCAGCCAAGCCCACCACGGCGGCATTGCCCAGACAGGCGACATAGGCCACCGGAAGCCCGCGCTTTTGCATCCCTAGATTGATCACGATGTTGGAAGATTGACTGACCAGCGCCACGCCAGAGGTGACAGGCACCCCACCATGCTGATCGGGCCACAGCAAAGCCCCATCCAGATAATTGATCACGCCGTAGCAATTCGGCCCCAAGATCGGCATATCCCCCGCAGCCGCCACCAGTTTGGCCTGCAACTCGGGCTCTCCAGCTTCTGTCCAGCCACTGGCAAAACAAATGGCCCCCCCAGCCCCCATAGCAGAAAGCTGCGCCACCACATCGATGGTGGCAAAACGGTTCACACCGATAAAGGTGGCATCCGGAACGCCGGGCAGATCAGCAAGCGAGGCATAGGCCTTTAGCCCACCAATCTCGCCCTTGGTCGGATGCACGGGCCAAACTTGCCCTACAAAGCCCATTTTACGGCATTGCTCGATCACGTTCAAAGCCCAGCCAGCACCCAGCACGGCGATGGATTTGGGCCGCATCAATCGGTCAAGACGGCTCATACCTCACACCCAAAGCCGGGGGCCGTCTGCCCCCGGACCCCCGAGGATATTTGGGCACGTATGAAAGGGGTAAGAGGGGCAAAACCCTTGTTTAGGTCAAATAAGCGCATCTGATCTCCTTTCATACGTGCACAAATATCCCGGGGGGGGCTTGGGGGGCAGCGCCCCCCTGATTTTTCGCAGAAAAATCGTTATGCCCCCAGCGGGCGCAGCAACTCGCGGCTGATGATGTGGCGTTGGATTTCTGAGGTGCCTTCCCAGATCCGCTCCACCCGTGCATCGCGCCAGATGCGTTCCAGGGGCAGTTCTTCCATCAAGCCCATGCCGCCGTGGATCTGGATGGCTTCATCTGCGATCATCGCCAGCACTTCGGTGGCTTTCAGCTTGGCCATCGACATGTCCGCCTCAGACACCGTGCCTTGATCGTATTTCCATGCCGCTTCGCGGGTCAGAAGTTCGGCCGCTTTCAGCTCCATCGCCATATCGGCCAGCTTGAAACTGATCCCTTGGAACTTGCCGATCTGCTGGCCAAACTGCTTGCGCTCTGCGGCATAAGACAGGGCATGGCCCATCGCACGCTCCGCCCGGCCAAGGCAGGTCGAGGCGACTTGCAAACGGGTGGCACCCAGCCATGAATTTGCAACCTCAAACCCCTTATGCACCTCGCCCAAAATCTGGCGTTTGTTCAGGCGGCAATCGTCAAATTCCAGCACGGCATTGGTATAGCCACGGTGCGAGACGTTGCGGTAGCCGTCGCGCACATTGAACCCCTTGGTGCCCTTATCGACAAAAAACGCAGTGATCTTCTTTTTCGGGCCGCGCGGGGTGTCTTCTTCGCCTGTCGCCACAAAGACGATGGCAAAGCCTGCCAGATCGGCATGGCTGATGAAATGCTTGGTGCCGTTCAGAACCCAATCATCACCATCGGGCCGCGCCGTTGCCTTCATACCGCGCAGGTCTGATCCAGCGGCGGGTTCGGTCATGGCCAGACAATCCCATGTTTCACCGCGAATACAGGGCATCAGATACTGCTCACGCTGTTCGGCATTGCCCGCCAGCAAAATATTCGACGGCCGCGCCACGCAGGTCCAATGCAGGGCATAATTCGCCCGCCCCAGTTCCTTTTCATAAAGCAGCCACGACAGCGTATCCAACCCCGCCCCACCCACTTCGGCGGGCATATTGGCGGCATAAAGCCCTGCGGCTATGGCCTTGGCCTGCACCTCGCGGATCACTTCCAGCGGCAAGTGGCCTGTGCGTTCCACCGCGGCTTCGTGGGGGTAAAGCTCGTTCTCCACAAAGGCGCGGGTGGTGTCGACGATCATCTGCTGTTCTTGGGTCAGGCCGAAATCCATGGCGTGCAACACTTTCCGCTGGTTATTGGGGGTCTACGTTATAGGTCATGCCGTCGACGGCCAGCGCTTGGCCCGACACCATCTTTGCAGCGTCCGAGGCGAGGAACAGCGCCATATCTGCCACATCTTCCGGATTGGTCAGGCGTTTTAGCGCCGTGCCCGCCGCGTATCCTGCGCGCACCACATCGGGGTGCAGGCCTTTGGCGCTGGCCTCAGCTTCGATCACGGCATCAATGCGTGATCCGTTGACAGACCCTGGGCAGATGGCATTGGCGCGGATGCCATAGGGGCCTAGTTCCATCGCCACAGTCTTCATCAGGCCGATGATGCCCCATTTCGCCGCAACATAGGGCGCGCGGTAAGGCGTGCCGTGCAGGCCCGAGGTCGAGGAGGTGAAGATCATCACCCCCGACTTCGCAGGTTTCATCATCCGTGCCGCATATTTGGCGGCCAGCATCGCGCCATCAAGGTTGACACCCAAACACTGGTGCCAACCTTCCAGCGGCATATCTTCAATCGCCGCTGTTGGTCCCTTGATCCCCGCATTGGCGCAAAGCACATCCAACCCGCCCCAAGTTTGGGCAATGTCGGCAAACAAAGCCTCCATCCCCATCTCGTGGCCGGCATCAACATGGCTGCCCCTGATCCCGGCAGGCAGGCTTGCGATCATCGGCGCATCAACGTCGGTGACCCAAACCCTGTAGCCTGCGGCCTGAAAGGCCAAGGCTATAGTTAGGCCAATGCCATTGGCCCCCGCCGTGATCAGAACGGTTTTCATTTCTTCTGCCCAACTGCGCGGCCCGCGCCATCCGGCATTGGCAGCGCTGCATGGGCAGCAGCAATTGCGCTAAGCTTTCCCCATACCTCGGCCGAGGCGGGAACGGTTTTGCCTTCTTTCATGTCAACGTGCAGGCACAACTGCTCGACCGTTGCCACGCAGTCCTCGCCCTTCATGATGCGCACGAACGAGCGGAAGCGCTTTTCATCGGCTGACAGGATCTGCACCGTGCCCGTCAACCGATCGCCCAGCTTGGCTTCGCCCAGATGGCGGATGTGGGTTTCGGCCGAATAGTACGAATGCCCAGCCCCCACATACTCCATCCCCGCGCCGATCAACCGCAAGAAAGCGTCGACCGTTTCGGAATTGGCAAAGTAATAGCGGCTTTCGGTCATATGGCCGTTATAGTCGATCCAGCCCGGCAGAACCTGCATCTGCGCCATCACCAAAGGTGCGCCTTTGGGCGTGGCATCAGAGCTATGAAACGCTGCAGCGCGCGCGGCATCATGGGCCAGCAGCACTTTGCCAGCGCCCCAGTTGCGTTCTTTCAAGGCGCGCAGGAAGCCGATCAGGTTCTGGTCGCGGATACGCTCTAGCTCGCGGATGCCGTAAGCACCGGATTGGGCGTCAGACTGGGTGGCGACCAGATCGACCAAGGCATCGTTGAACTCTGGCACGTCCATCAGCTTGGTCCATGGCCATTTCAGCGCGGGGCCGAACTGGGCCATAAAGTGGCGCATTCCCGCCTCGCCCCCCGCCACGCGGTAGGTTTCAAACAGGCCCATCTGGCCCCAGCGCAGGCCAAAGCCCATGCGGATGGCATCGTCGATTTCAGAGGTGGTGGCGACCCCGTCCACCAGCATCCACAGCGCCTCGCGCCAGACAGCCTCAAGGAAGCGGTTGCCGATAAAGGCGTCGATTTCCTTTTTCAGGACCAAGGGGAACATCCCGATGTCCTTCATGATCTGCACGGTTTTGGCGACCACTTCGGGCGGGTTCTTCGGGCTGCCAGACACTTCGGAGAGCGGCAGCAGGTAAACCGGATTGAACGGGTGGGCCACGATGATGTTGTGCGGCGCAGGTGAGCCGTCTTGCAGGTCAGAGGCCTTGAAGCCGGAAGTGGACGAGCCGATCAGCACACCCGGATTGGCTTGCTGCAATTGGGCATAGACTTTCTTCTTCAAATCAATGCGCTCGGAAACGGATTCCTGCACATATTCCGCGCCCTCCACAGCCTCACCAATCGTGCCGTGGAAGGTGAGCTTGCCTTCGGGCGGCATGGGCACATCCGACAAGGCGGGCAAGGCAAGGCGAGCGTTGGACAGCACGGCGTTGATCTTACGCTCGGCTTCGGGATCGGGGTCGAATACCCCCACATCCCAGCCGTTCAGCAAGAACCGCGCTGCCCAGCCGCCGCCGATAACGCCGCCGCCAATGATCGCTGCTTTTCTGGTCATCTTATTTCCCCATCGGTGCGCGTTTTTCCAGCTTAAGCTTGGCGCGCACTTCGGCGGGTGTGATCACCCGTGCGCCAAGGTTGGAAATGATGCTGACAGCGCGTTCCACCAGTTGGGCGTTGGTCGCCAGCACGCCTTTGTCCAGCCAAAGGTTATCCTCCAACCCCACGCGCACATTGCCGCCCGCTAGAACCGAGGCTGCGACATAGGGCATTTGGTTGCGGCCAATGGCAAAGGCGCTCCAATGCCAATCAGCGGGCACGTTGTTGACCATGGCCATGAAGGTGTTCAGATCATCGGGTGCGCCCCATGGCACGCCCATGCACAGCTGCACCAAGGTCGGCGCGGGGATCGCCCCCTCTTTCGCCAGTTCCTTGGCCAGCCAAAGGTGGCCGGTATCAAACGCCTCAATCTCGATCCGCACGCCCGCCGCCGTCATCCGCCGCGCCATATCGCGCAACAGGCCGGGGGTGTTTACCATGACATAATCGGCTTCGTTAAAGTTCATCGTGCCACAATCGAGCGTGCAGATTTCGGGGCGGCAGTCGACCACATGGGCGACCCGTTCCGTGGCGCCCGCCATGTCAGAGCGCGGGCTCATCTGATGCATGGATTCAGAGTTTTCAAAGTAGATATCGCCGCCCATGCCCGCTGTCAGGTTCAAAACCACATCCGTGCCAGAATCGCGGATGCGTTCGGTTACTTCGCGGTACAGCTTGCCATCACGGCTGGGCTTGCCCGTTTCAGGATCGCGCACGTGGCAATGGACCACGGCAGCACCCGCCTTGGCCGCATCAATGGCAGAGGCCGCGATTTGCGCCGGACTGCGCGGCACATGGGGGCTGCGGTCTTGGGTGCCGCCCGATCCGGTAACGGCACAGGTGATGAAAACTTCACGGTTCATGGCAAGTGGCATGGGGTCCTCCGATTTGATTGGGGGCAGCATAACGGGCTTGTCACAGCGCGCTTGACGATTTACGAAATCTATATGACCAAAAACGCACAAATCTTTGCGCCCTCGCAACAGGTCTTGACGCTGGCCTTGCTGGTCTTGCCGCAATCCTCGATCCTTGAGGTCGCCTCGACCCTAGATCCGATGCGCTCAGCCAACCGGCATCTGGGGCACGAGGCCTATCGGTGGCGCGTGGTGTCGCCCGATGGGCGGGCCGTGCCCTTGACCTGCGGAATAGAATTGCCCTCTTCCGGACCGCTTTCGGCGGCCGAAGGGGCGGATGCCTTGGTGGTGATCGCAGGCTTTCGCCAGTCTGAAGTGGCAACCGCCCCCTTGATCCGCGATTTGGCCCGCATGGCCCCGCGCTTTGCAGCATTGGGCGGGATAGATGCGGCAGCTTGGGTTCTGGCACGCGCGGGGCTGTTGGCAGGCCACCGCGCCACGGTGCATTGGGAAGACCTAGAAGATCTCGCCGCCGCCCACCCCGAGGTGGATGTTGTCCCCGACCGCTGGGTGATTGACCGCAACCGCTTTACAGCGGGCGGGGCTGCGCCCGCCGCAGACCTGATGTTGCATTTGATAGGTGCGCGCCACGGCCTCGCCTTGGCGCGACAGGTGGCAGCCTCGTTCCTGACCACGCCGCGCCCCGGGTCTGATCCGCAGATCGCCCCGCCCCATCCGGCCGATCCTAGGCTTGATCCCCGCGTGGCCCAAGCCGTGGCGCGGATGGAGGCACGGATGGATGCGCCTGAACCCACCGCCCAAACAGCACGCGCCTTGGGCCTGTCGCCCCGCCGACTGGAAACGCTGTTTCGCTTGGCCTTGCAAACCACGCCTGCGGCCTATGGCGTCTCGCTGCGGTTGCAAGCCGCGCGGCGGATGATCACCGACACCCGCCATCCCTTGGCCGATGTCGCCCTGCGCACGGGGTTTTCCAGCCCCTCGGCCCTATCACGCGCCTTTCGCGCCCAGTTCGGCGTGGCCCCCAGCACGCTGCGCAAGGCCTAAAGCAACCCACGACAAGCCTTCCTTAACCTGCCCCGTTGACGCACTACTCAAGAGGGGTGCGGAGCGGCTATCCTGCCGCCTCGTGTCAGCGCGGGCGGTTCAGATAGGTGCGCAAGGCCTTATCCCCCATCCGCGCCAAGACCACAGCTTGGGGCGCAGCGATCAGCTTAAAGCGCACCGCGTCATTCGGGCGCAATTGCACAAACCCGTCCAGATCATCCGATACCACCGTGGCGATTTTGGGATAGCCGCCCGTCGTGCCATGATCGGCCAGCATCACCGTGGCCAAGCCATCGCCCGCGACCTGCACCGATCCACGCAGGATGGGTTCTGACGGGATGGACAGCGCACCTTCGGGCGTCAAAGAGGGCCCGCGCAAGCGCACACCCATGCGGTCGTAGGAATTGGTCAGGTGGAAGGGCTGGGTGGCCAGATCCTCAAGGCTATCGGCCGAAAAGAAGCGGTCTTGCGGGCCCAGAACGGCGTGGATCACAGGGCGGGGTCGCGCCCAGATTGGGCAGGGGATAGACCCTTCAAGGGTAGGCTCAACCCGCGCGTCTTGCACGATCACCTCTTGCCCTGCCACCAGCGTTCCACCGCCCAAGCCTGATGGACCATGGGTGGCCGAACTGCCCAGCCATTGCGGGGCCATGAGGTGACCAGCAAAGGCCAGATAGGTCCAACTGCCCCAAGGGCCGGGGCGGATCACCAGACGCTCGCCTTGGTGTAGGGTATGCACAGCCCAAGCGCCCATACGTCGAGAGCCGATTTGCACGATAAAGCCGCCACCGACCGCGGCAAAGGTCACCTTCCCCTCGACACAGTCCAAAGACAGCCCACCCAACGAAACCTCGATCGCCGCCGCATCGGGCGGATTCCCAAATACCGATTGCGCGATGGCAAAGGCTTTGCGGTCCATCGGCCCCGAAGCGGGCACGCCGTAGCGCATCTGCCCCAAGCGGCCAATGTCTTGAAAGGTGACATGAGGGCCGGCGAAGGCCACGCGCAGGCGGGTCATGGCAAAGCCTCGAATTCAGCCTGAGACACGCGGTGGAACTGAATATGGTCGCCCACATCGAACAGAAAGGGCCGCGCTTCATCACCGGTCAGCACACGGGTGGGCGTGCGGCCGATGATCCACCAGCCGGTCGGCATCACCAGCGTGGTGATCAGGCACATCGTGCCCGCGATGATGATCTGCCCCGCCGGCACACCGCGCACGGGGGTGGTTTTGCGGTCAAGCTTTATCGCCTCAGGCAAGCCGCCCATATAGGCGTAGCCGGGGGCAAAGCCGTAAAGGAACACGCGGTAATCGCCTGCCAAGTGGGCCGCAATGACGGCATCTGTCGACAGGCCGGTGCGGCGGGCGACCTCGTCCAGATCGGGGGCGTTTTCGTAGCAGACGGGCACCTGCCATGTAACGGGGGTGCGGGGAGTAAGGGGTTGATCGGCCAAGCGGCGCAGGTGGGCTTCGACTTCTGCGTGGTCAGTGATGATAGGGTTAAAATCGACCAGCAGGTTGACAAAAGCGGGCGTCGCCTCGCGAAAACCTGCGAAGGGATTGGCGGTTAGGGCTTGGTCAAGGGCAAGCACTTGGGCATGGGCGGCATCGCTGATGGCGGTGCCAAATTCCACCAGCACGGCGTGATCGGCGATGGGGCGATAGAGGGCCATTGGTCAGGGCCGCAGGAAAGGGGCAAGGGTCACCCCCGCTGCCGCCAGCCCCGCGCGGATGTCTTGCGCCATAGAAACAGCATGGGGACTGTCGCCGTGAATGCAGATAGAATGCGCGGCAAGCGAGATCGGGTCGCCGTCGACAACGGGCATCAGGCCCGTGTCCAGAAAGCCCAACAGACGCGCGGTCGCAGCCTTGGCGTCAGAGATCATCGCATCGGGGCGGCTGCGGGGCACCAAGCGGCCCGTCGAAAGATAGGCGCGGTCGGCGAAGATTTCGCTGTAAACGGGGCAGCTAACCGCATGGGCGGCGTCTTCCTGACAGGTGCCAGAAATGGCCAGCAGGGCAAGGTTAGGCGAGATGGCCTGCACTGCCGCAACAATCGCGGCAGCCACGGCAGGCGTTTCGGCGGCATGGTTGGCCAAAGCGCCGTGTGCTTTGACATAGGCCACTTTGGTGCCCGCCAAAGCGGCCAATCCCATCAGGGTGCCAATCTGCGCTGCGACCATGCGGGTGATTTCGGGCGGTGACATTGGGATGATCCGGCGGCCAAAACCCTCGCGGTCGTTATACCCCGGATGCGCCCCCACCGTGACCCCGTTTTGGGCAGCAAGGCGCAGCGTGGCAAACATGGTTTCCGGATCAGAGGCGTGCCCACCACAGGCCACATTGGCCGAGGTGACAAGCCCCAACATGGCCGCATCATCGCCCATGGCCCAAGGGCCAAACCCTTCCCCCAGATCAGAATTCAAGTCGATGCTGCGCATAGGCCCCCCGTTTGGGCCATGCAACACTGGCAAGGCCCAAGATGCAAGAGTGGGCGGTCAGGCGTAAGTTTTAATATAGGTCCACGTCGGCACGCGAGCATTGCGCGCCACCGAAAAGCTTTCGGCGTCGCCCAGATACTGAAAGCCTGCATTGGTCAGCACACGGGCGGAACCGGGGTTATCCTGAAACACCTCGGCAAAGATGCTGCGGCTGGCCTTTGGGTTGGCGGCGATCAGCGCCCGAACGGCTTCGGAAGCGATACCGGTGTTCCAGAACGCCGGTGCGACCCAATAGCCGATTTCCGACTGCCCTCGGTTCCACTTGCTGTCATCCATCCGCTTCAGGCTGATAACCCCCAACACCTCGGCCAGACCGGCGGCGGTGCCGTCGATGACCCAGATATCCTCAACCCCGCCATGTTTCATCGCGCGGGCAACGAAAGCCTCGGATGCGCCGGGTGGCAAGGGGTGGGGGATAGACTGCGTGCCCTCGGCCACACGGCGGTCACCGGCGTAAAGCGCAAACAGGCCAGCGTCCGACCGGCGCACAGGGCGCAGCACAAAGGGACCGGCGGTGATGTCCAGCGGAGCGTCAGATGAGGGACGCGGCAGCGTCAAATCAAGGCTCATGGCTTCCTCCCGAAAAGCGCATGGGGAGGGCTGCATCGGCAGCCCCAAAAAGCGAAGGGGACCGGCTTTTCAGCCGATCCCCCTTCTACGTTCACTTTGTAACGTTTCGGTTTATTCGGCAGCCTCTGCAACGGGCAGAACGGAAATAAAGGTGCGACCCTTCATGCCTTTCTTGAATGCCACGCGGCCTTCGACAACAGCGAAAATCGTGTGATCCGTGCCCATGCCAACGCCTTCACCCGGGAACCAAGTGGTGCCACGCTGACGGCAGATGATATTGCCCGGAATAGCGGCTTGGCCGCCAAACAGTTTCACGCCCAAACGACGCCCAGCCGAGTCACGACCGTTGCGGGTTGAGCCGCCTGCTTTCTTGTGTGCCATTTGGGATTACTCCTTCGCAGCTGAATTATGGGCAACGCGGCGCGCTGCGGCAGTGCCGGTCGCAGCTGCCACACCTGTGGAAGCAGCGCCCGAGGCCAAAACCTCAGTGACGCGGACAAGGGTCCACTGCTGACGGTGGCCCTTGGTGCGTTGCGACGAATGCTTACGACGGCGTTTGACGAAGTGGATCGTCTTTTCACCTTTGATCTGGTCGATCACGTCGGCCTGAACCGCAGCGCCCGCCACCATCGGCGCGCCCACAGTCACGGTGTCGCCGCCGACCATCAGAATTTCGTTGAACTGGATCTTGTCACCAGCAATGGCAGCAAGCTTTTCCACACGCAGAACGTCACCCGCCCGCACTGTGTACTGCTTACCGCCGGTCTTGAGGACCGCAAACATAGTTCTTCCTTTTCTCTCTCCGCGTTCTTCGGCCCCCACGCTGTGGGTGTTTGCAGGTTGCCCCGCCTTCGAACTGCGCGCCCCCTTTGGGACGACATACCAATACCCCCGCGAAACCATATGGCTGTTCAGGATGGCGCATATGCCCCTGAAGCGCGCTGTGAGTCAAGCACCCTTTTGACGCCAACGCTTTGTAACAATTATCAGTCCCCAGCCCTATTTTCGGCCTTGCTCTTACCCCGCCCCAGGGCTAAACCCCGCGACACTTAAGACCACAGGCACGGAGAGGTGGCGGAGTGGTCGATCGCGCCGGTCTCGAAAACCGGAGTGGGTGCAAGCCCACCGTGGGTTCGAATCCCACCCTCTCCGCCAATACACATTGAAATCATTGGATAATTTACGGGTTTTGAAAACCTACCCCTTTACTTACCCTCTTTCCCCAAAACGATGCTCTTCTAGGGGGGGCAGGAATGGCGCTGATTAGCGGCGACATCAATATCAGTCAATGCCGCGCCCATGATTAAAATCGCATCTTCTGGGTGACATTCTGCAATCGCAAAGCACAGACCCGTCGCAGCCTCGGCCCGCATCTCGTAATAATTACAGGCGACTGCATTCGAATGACAGCCTTCCCGCACCGATTGCGCCACCGACCCGCTGGGGTTTTCATTTTGCCCGCCGTCCATATCAAGCGGCCTTTTCGGACATGGCGCGCAGATGGGCGTCAACGTCGCCTTCTGGCCAATAGAGCCGCCCACCAAGCTTTACCGGTTGGGGCAGTCGGCCCGCCGCAAGGTCGAGGTAAATTGCGCTTCGGCTGCGATGGCCTAGCTTCTCGCGCAGTTCCGTCAGGGTCAAATACCGTTGCATGTCTTGCACTGTCCTTTTCTTGTGAGGTGCAGTGCAAAGGTGCCTGAATCAGTGCTTCGGTGCATTCTTG
>Ga0209550_10000167_pt1 | contig 56517 bp, 49 predicted proteins | sample LauGreSuBDMM15SN_2_FD_187567 | JGI IMG/M metagenome (GOLD analysis project Ga0209550, IMG submission 187567) | Freshwater lake microbial communities from Lake Michigan, USA - Su13.BD.MM15.SN (SPAdes) (version 5) | ecosystem: Environmental > Aquatic > Freshwater > Lake | place: Lake Michigan...
TTATAGTTACGGCCGCCGTTTACTGGGGCTTCGATTCAATGCTTCTCCTTGCGGATGACATCCCCTCTTAACCTTCCAGCACCGGGCAGGTGTCAGGCCTTATACTTCATCTTTCGATTTTGCAAAGCCATGTGTTTTTGTTAAACAGTCGCCTGGGCCTTTTCACTGCGGCCAATGTTGCCATTGGCGCCCCTTCTCCCGAAGTTACAGGGCCATTTTGCCGAGTTCCTTAGCCATGATTCACTCGAGCACCTTAGGATTCTCTCCTCGACTACCTGTGTCGGTTTACGGTACGGGTTTTTATAACCTGAAGCTTAGCGGGTTTTCTTGGAAGTCTGCTTACCTGAACTATCACCTCCCCCGAAGGTTTGGTGTACTATCAGCTTTCAGCTAGAAAGGCGGATTTGCCTACCTCTCTAATACCTACAGCCTTTAACGAACTATTCCGTCAGTTCGCGTCAGTGTCACTACTCCGTCACCGCATCGCAGTTATAAAAAGTACTGGAATATTAACCAGTTGTCCATCGGCTTCTCCACTCGGATACGCCTTAGGCCCCGACTAACCCTGATCCGATTAGCGTTGATCAGGAAACCTTAGTCTTTCGGTGGGCGGGTTTCTCTCCCGCCTTATCGTTACTTATGCCTACATTTGCTTTTCTAACCTCTCCACCGCACATTACCATGCAGCTTCACTGATGTTAGAATGCTCCCCTACCGATTGTTTACACAATCCCATAGCTTCGGTATACCACTTGATGCCCGTTTATTATCCATGCCCGATCGCTCGACTAGTGAGCTGTTACGCACTCTTTAAATGAATGGCTGCTTCCAAGCCAACATCCTAGCTGTCTGTGCAATCGGACCTCGTTAGTTCAACTTAGCGGTAATTTTGGGACCTTAGCTGATGGTCTGGGTTCTTTCCCTCTCGGCCCGTGACCTTAGCACCCCGGGCCTCACTGCCGTGTATATTTAATAGCATTCGGAGTTTATCTGGATTTGGTAGGATTTGACTCCCCCGCACCCAATTAGTAGCTCTACCTCTATTAAACTTAACCACGACGCTGTTCCTAAAAACATTTCGGGGAGTACGAGCTATTTCCCAGTTTGATTAGCCTTTCACCCCTACCCTCAAGTCATCCGGAAACTTTTCAACGTTTATCGGTTCGGTCCTCCAGTACCTGTTACGGCACCTTCAACCTGCTCAAGGGTAGATCACAAGGTTTCGCGTCTACCTCCCCTGACTATACGCCCTATTCAGACTCGCTTTCGCTTCGGCTTCGTGACTTAATCACTTAACCTTGCCAGGAAAGAGTAACTCGTAGGCTCATTATGCAAAAGGCACGCCGTCACAGAACAAGTCTGCTCCGACCGCTTGTAAGCACACGGTTTCAGGTTCTATTTCACTCCCCTGTTCGGGGTTCTTTTCACCTTTCCCTCACGGTACTGGTTCACTATCGGTCTCTCAGGAGTATTTAGCCTTACCGGATGGTGCCGGCAGATTCCCACAAGGCGTCTCCGACCTCGCGGTACTCAGGAACATACTAGGTCATCTTCGCTTACGTGTACGCAGCTATCATGCTCTATGGCAGACCTTCCCAAGTCCTTCCACTTCACTTAGATGTACCACATTGTAGTCCTACAACCCCAGTTATGCCGTAACATGACTGGTTTGGGCTCTTTCCCTTTCGCTCGCCACTACTCAGGAAATCATTATTATTTTCTCTTCCTCTGCTTACTTAGATGTTTCAGTTCGGCAGGTTTGCGCATTATGCAACTAGTCTTCAACTAGCTAGGTTTCCCCATTCGGAAATCACCGGATCAATTCATATTTGCTAATCCCCGGTGCTTATCGCAGCTTATCACGTCCTTCATCGCCTCTGAGAGCCAAGGCATCCTCCGTGTGCCCTTTCTTACTTTCTTCTTCGCATGCCGCTTTTGCTCGGCATGGAATGCTTTTTGATAGTTGAATTGAATTTTAGCTTGGGATACAAGTATCCTATGCTTCAAAACAAAACAACGTCTCTACTGTTGTCTTCTCTTTCAATTATTTTTTTCAATATGTCAAAGAACGTTATTAAGTGTATCACCGAATGCTCGAAGTGTTACCTTCTTACAAACTGTTTCTCTCAAATAGTGGAGAATAACGGATTCGAACCGTTGACCCCCTGCGTGCAAGGCAGGTGCTCTAGCCAGCTGAGCTAATTCCCCTAAAGATTTACCCTTTGTAGTCCCGAGCAGACTTGAACTGCTGACCCCTACATTATCAGTGTAGTGCTCTAACCAAACTGAGCTACGGGACTGTGTATAAAATCAATCACGCCTCTCATGGTTAAACCTCTGATTGGCTCATCTTTTGGGTGTCTTTACGTAAAATAAATACCATAGTATCTAGGTTACTTGTGTAAAATTTTAATAAGAAAATATCTGTAGCGTACCGAGTAGTCAATCCTTCTCTAGAAAGGAGGTATTCCAGCCGCACCTTCCGGTACGGCTACCTTGTTACGACTTAGCCCCAGTTACCAGTTTTACCCTAGGACGCTCCTTACGGTTACGTACTTCAGGTACCCCCAGCTTCCATGGCTTGACGGGCGGTGTGTACAAGGCCCGGGAACGTATTCACCGCAGCATTGCTGATCTGCGATTACTAGCGAATCCAACTTCAAGAGGTCGAGTTGCAGACCTCTATCCGAACTGTGAATGGCTTTTTGAGATTGGCATCTTATTGCTAAGTAGCTGCCCTCTGTACCATCCATTGTAGCACGTGTGTAGCCCCGGACGTAAGGGCCATGATGACTTGACGTCGTCCCCTCCTTCCTCTCTGTTTGCACAGGCAGTCTGTTTAGAGTCCCCATCATTACATGCTGGCAACTAAACATAGGGGTTGCGCTCGTTGCGGGACTTAACCCAACACCTCACGGCACGAGCTGACGACAGCCATGCAGCACCTAGTTTCGTGTGATTGCTCACTAATTCATCTCTGAATTATTCACTAACTTTCAAGCCCGGGTAAGGTTCCTCGCGTATCATCGAATTAAACCACATGCTCCTCCGCTTGTGCGGGCCCCCGTCAATTCCTTTGAGTTTCACCCTTGCGGGCGTACTCCCCAGGTGGAATACTTAACGCTTTCGCTTAGACGCTAACTGTTTATCGCTAACATCGAGTATTCATCGTTTAGGGCGTGGACTACCAGGGTATCTAATCCTGTTTGATCCCCACGCTTTCGTGCCTCAGCGTCAATAACACCATAGTAAGCTGCCTTCGCAATTGGTGTTCTGAGACATATCTATGCATTTCACCGCTACTTGTCTCATTCCGCCTACCTCTAGTGTATTCAAGCTCTTCAGTATCAAGGGCACTGCGATGGTTGAGCCACCGTCTTTCACCCCTGACTTAAAAAGCCGCCTACGCACCCTTTAAACCCAATAAATCCGGATAACGCTTGGATCCTCCGTATTACCGCGGCTGCTGGCACGGAGTTAGCCGATCCTTATTCTTACGGTACATTCAGCTCGGTACACGTACCGAGGTTTATTCCCGTATAAAAGCAGTTTACAACCCATAGGGCCGTCTTCCTGCACGCGGCATGGCTGGTTCAGGCTTGCGCCCATTGACCAATATTCCTTACTGCTGCCTCCCGTAGGAGTCTGGTCCGTGTCTCAGTACCAGTGTGGGGGGTCATCCTCTCAGATCCCCTAGACATCGTCGCCTTGGTGAGCCGTTACCTCACCAACTAGCTAATGTCACGCATGCTCATCTTAATCCCATAAATGTTTGATTATAATATGATGCCATATCATAATGTTATGCGGTATTAATCTCTCTTTCGAGAGGCTATCCCCCTGATTAAGGTAGATTGCATACGCGTTACGCACCCGTGCGCCGGTCTCAAATGGAGCAAGCTCCATTCTACCCCTCGACTTGCATGTATTAGGCCTGCCGCTAGCGTTCATCCTGAGCCAGGATCAAACTCTCCATTGTATGAGTATTGATTTCTGACTCTATTTTATTATAAATAGAATCTGTTGTTTTTCTATTTGTTGAATTGACTTAAAAAGAAACGAGTTCTTTGACTCGTTACGCTACATGATATCTCTTAAAGAACATTGCGCCTCTCCTCACGGTTTGGCTGTATCTATTTGACCGAATGGTCGTCTAGTTTCGAATTTGTTTACGGTTTAACATCGCGTTATTCCGTTTTCCGCTGGTTGGTTTTTAAACCTCTCCGTTTTTGCGGACTGCAAAGGTAGGGACTGCTTTCGGTAATTGCAAGTAAAAAATAAAAAATATTTTCTGACTCTACTTTACATTCTTAAGACTGAGATCGAGCCTCTTTCTTAAGGGGCTACAAATATACGACGAGTTTTTATACTGCACAATAGCTGTCTCTCAATAAACATTCAATGCGCTGGAAATCAATCGGAAAAAAATAAAACAAGATTACAGAGATGGTAAAAGAGTGTTAATTTGGGTATTTTTAGAGGGGATAGGCCTAGCTTAACCCACATTTAATTGAAATTTAACTGAATTACCCTATCTTTGCCGTATGTTTATAAATAAACAAATAATTTTTTCTAGTATATTAATTGTTGCGCTTGGTGTGCAAGGGTGTAAAAGTAAGTTCGAAAAGCTTAAGGCTAGTACTAATATTGCACAAAAATATCAAGAGGGTGTAAAGCTTTTTAATAAGAAGAGTTACACCAAGGCTCTTAGTTTATTTGATGATTTAGTGGGACGCTACCGCGGGCAAGCGGAAGCGGAAGATTTGTACTATTATTATTCGTATACTCATTATCATTTGAGAGATTACATTACGGCTAGGTATCACTTTAAAATTTTTGCCGATACGTATCCTAGTAGCGCCAAAGCGGAGGAATGTAGATATATGGCGGCTTACTGCTTTTATTTAGAATCTCCTACACATTCGTTAGATCAAGCAAATACTATTAAAGCTATTGAAGCGCTGCAATTGTTTATCAATTTATACCCAAGAAGCGATCGCAGCCAAGAAGCAGCAAAGCTTATTCAGGATTTGAGAGATAAATTGGAGATTAAATCATTTGAGAATGCTAAAATGTATTTAGAGATTGGGGATTATAAATCTGCGGTTATTGCATTTAAAAACTCAATGAGAGATTATCCAGACACAAAGTTTGCCGAAGAGATGGAATATTTGACTATTCAAGCACAGTACATGTATGCTAAAAATAGTTTTGAAAATAAACAAGAAGAACGTTTTAACGAGGCTATACAATTATACGCAGAGTTTATTGAAAGCTACCCAGGAAGTAAGTTTGCTAAAGATGCTGAGCAATTTAAAATGGATTCTGAAAAGGGTATTGAAAATGCGAAGAAATTAATGGCACTAGAAACAGCCACTGCGAAATAAATTAATAGAAGACAATAAAAACCATATACAACATGACAACTAAACCGTCTATCCCAACATCTACTGTAACTCGTGATTTACGCGAATTAGACAAAGAAACTGGCAATATTTACGAATCAATTGTAATTATTAGCAAGAGAGCAAACCAAATTTCAAACAATGTGAAAGAGGAATTACATGCTAAACTTGCTGAGTTTGCATCTTCTAACGATAATTTGGAAGAAGTATTCGAAAATCGTGAGCAAATTGAAATTTCTAAGCACTACGAACGTATGCCTAAGCCTAGTTTAGTTGCTATTGACGAATTTGTTAACGGTAAAGTATACCACCGTAAGCCTACTACTGAGCAATAATATAGCCGCTTAATATTTAAGCCCAATGCTTACCAGCAAGAAAATAATTTTAGGCGTTTGCGGCAGCATTGCTAGTTACAAGGCTGCTCATTTAGTGCGCTTATTACTTAAGGCTGATGCAGAGGTGCAGGTGGTAATGACCAAAGATGCCCTATCTTTTATTACCCCACTTACACTTGCTACCCTATCTAAAAAACCTGTATTGATTGATTATTTCATCCCCGAAACAGGCGAATGGAACAATCACGTGGAGTTGGGCCTTTGGGCCGATATTTTACTAATTGCACCGGCTAGTGCCAATACCTTAGGCAAAATGGCTACAGGCATTTGCGATAATCTATTGTTAGCCACGTATCTTTCTGCTAAATGTCCGGTGTATTTTGCCCCAGCTATGGATTTAGATATGTGGAAGCACCCTTCCACTACACAAAATGTTAAGCAATTACAGTCATACGGCAATATCCTCATTCAGCCAAATGCAGGCGAATTGGCTAGTGGCCTAATTGGTGAAGGCCGAATGGCCGAGCCTGAAGAAATCATTGAACTTCTACAGCAAGAATTAAAAAAAAAACTTCCACTAGTAGGTAAAAAGGCCTTGGTAACGGCAGGGCCAACTTACGAGGCTATCGATCCGGTGCGTTTTATCGGAAATCATTCGTCGGGGAAAATGGGCTTTGCTATTGCAGAAGAACTTTACCGATTGGGCGCTGATGTTACGCTAATTAGCGGGCCTACAGCTCTTACTCTCTCTTTTAAGACGATTAAACGCATAGATGTGGTGTCGGCCGAAGACGTATTAAAAGCCACCTTAGCAGAATTTAGCGAAGCGGATATTACCGTAATGAGTGCGGCAGTGGCCGACTATAAACCCGAGCATGTTGCAGATCAAAAAATTAAAAAGAAAGAACAAGAGTTTTCTTTAAACCTGATTAAAACCACCGATATACTAGCAGAACTTGGCAACAAAAAACGTTCGGACCAAGTATTGGTAGGTTTTGCGCTAGAAACAGAAAACGAGTTGGCAAACGCCGGCGATAAGCTGAAAAGAAAAAACTTAGACCTTATTGTGCTAAATTCTTTAAATGACAAGGGAGCGGGCTTTAAAAGCAATTTAAATAAAATTACTATCCTTGATAAACAATTAATCGCCGAAACATTTGTTCTTAAACCAAAGAACGAAGTGGCACAAGATATTTGCCGGAAAATACTAGCTTTAATACCTCATGAAAAGGCTTAAATGGATTATTTTAGGTTTGTGCATCATCCAGCAGGTACATGCTCAAGATTTAAACGCTCGTGTGCAAATTCTTTCACCAAAAATACAAAGTGCCAATAAACGAGTTTTAGAAGTTTTACAAACCACTATTAGCGATTTTTTAAATAGTCGGAAGTGGAGTGCAGACGGGTTTAAGCCTCAAGAACGCATAGATTGCACCTGGATTATTACCATTACCGACTGGGACGGCTCATCGCCAAACTTTAAAGCCGAAGCACAATTACTAGCTAGCAGACCGGTATATAATACAGCCTATAATAGTACCCTTATAAATATTACCGACAAAGAGTTTGATTTTTATTATGCCGAGGGTCAGGCAGTAGAATTTACGGAACAGAACTATTCTGGGAATCTAAGTTCTTTATTAGCCTTTTATGCCAATGTAGTGGTGGGTTTAGATTACGATTCGTTTAGCAAATTAGGCGGAACTCCCTATTTTATCAAGGCTCAAAACATTGTTAGCAATGCCCAAAATGCGTCCTATAAAGGCTGGAAAGGCTTTGAAAATTTGCGCAACAGGTATTGGTTAATCGAAAATTTAAACAACAAAAGCTTTTTACCAATTAGAGAAGGCTATTATACCTATCACCGTTTAGGCCTCGATGAATTGGCTGAAAACCCAAGCACGGGCAGAAATGCCGTGTTAAACCTGTTGCCCAAATTGCAAGAAGCAGATCGGTTGAAACAAGGCGCCATGCTTACCCAACTATTTTTTACGGCTAAAGCCGATGAATTGGTAAACACGCTGCTAGGCGCCACTAATAGCGATAAGGTGAAAGCCTATCAGCTACTTATTCAACTAGACCCTGCCAATGCATCTAAATACGAAGCCCTAAAAAAATAAGCCTATTGCTACGTATTCGACTAAAACGAATGCAACAATTTGCCTATTTTAGCACAAACATTTAATTTCCATGCTCCAACGGCTTGCCATACGCAATTACGCTTTAATAGATACGCTTGACATCGATTTCTCCAAAGAATTAAACATTCTGACGGGAGAAACCGGGGCTGGCAAGTCGATTATACTGGGTGCACTCTCTTTGCTCTTAGGGCAACGGGCAGAAAGTAAGTATTTCTTTAATCAGGAGAAAAAATGTGTCATTGAAGGAGCTTTTAAAATTGATGGGTATCACCTAAAGCAATTTTTTGAAGAGGAAGAGTTAGATTACGAAGCTGAAACAGTGCTTCGTAGAGAAATATCTTTAGAGGGCAAAACACGAGCGTTTATAAACGATACGCCAGTAACGGTGGCTATTTTAAAACAAATAGGCGAACAATTAATCGATATTCATTCGCAACATGCCACCTTGGCTATAAATACTGAGGGCTTTCAGTTAGTGGTTTTAGATACGCTCTGCAAACACGCTTCCTTATTAGGTGAATATCAGCAGGCCTTGGCACTGCACAAACAATTGGCTAAAAAACTAAAAGAGCTTGAATTGGCTTTTTTGGAGGCAAAATCGGCACAAGACTATATTCACTATCAATTTGAAGAACTAGAAAAAGTAGGCTTGCAACACAACGAGCAAGAGGAATTGGAGCAAGAGTTAAAAAGCCTTACTCATGCCGAAGAAATTAAACGGAACTTATCGGCAGCACTCTTTTTACTAAGCAATGGGGAGCAAACGAGCCTTGCTCAATTAAAAGAAGCATTGCAATTGAGCCAAGCTATTGAAAAGTATGCAACAAGTATCCATCCGCTTATAGAGCGTTTACAAAGCAGCTTTATTGAACTTAAAGATATTGCTGCCGAACTTGAAAGCATAGCCCAGGGCACCTCCATTAATGAAGCTCGTACACTCCTCATCAACGAACGTTTAGATATAGTATACACCTTACAAAAGAAACACCGGGTAAATAGTGTAGCTGATTTAATCGTTCTTCGAGATCAATTTTCAACCCAATTGCAACACCTTCTTTCAGGAGAAGAAGAAATTGAACGTTTACAGCAAGAGGAAAGTCAGTTAAAGACTAATTTAGTAAACCTGGCCCAGCAACTCAGCACAAACAGAAAAAAGGCAATTCCTGCCTTAGAGAAAGAGGTGCAAACGGCCTTGGCCAGCGTAGGGATGCCCCATGCACAGTTGTGCATACAGCAAGAAACGGATATTAATCTATTAACTAACACGGGTGCCGACCGCATTCAGTTTTTATTCACAGCCAATAAAGGCCAGGCGCCCATGCCGATGAATAAAGTAGCTTCAGGTGGGGAGTTATCCAGATTGATGCTCTGCATTAAATCATTAATAGCCAAAGAAACCGCCCTGCCAACCATTATTTTTGATGAGATTGATACCGGAATTTCGGGTGAAATAGCCTTAAAAGTAGGCGCCATTATGCAACAAATGGCCCAAAATATGCAGGTAATTACCATTACGCACTTGCCTCAAATTGCAAGCAAAAAAGGGAAACACTTCAGGGTATTTAAAAACGAAATGGGCCAGCAAACAACTACAGGCATTGAGGCCTTAGACAGTAATGAACGCATACTCGAAATAGCCAAAATGCTCAGCGGAGAACAGCCAAGTGCCTCGGCCATGGAGCATGCAAAAGAGCTCTTGGGCAATTAATTCAAATTAGGCTAGCGTATTTTTAAGATTTTTTAACACCTTTGAACTTTAAACAAAACTAAAAAGAGATGGCTCATAACTTACTGAAGGGTAAAAAAGGAATTATTTTCGGTGCATTAGATGAAAATTCTATCGCCTGGAAAACCGCTAAAGCATGTTATGCCGAAGGCGCTGAAATTGTATTAACCAACGCCCCTATTGCTTTGCGCATGGGCGAAATAAATAAATTGGCTGAAGAGTGCAATGCTCCAGTAATTCCTGCAGATGTAACCTCGAGCGAAGATATTGAGAACTTGTTTGCAAAAAGCATGGAACATTTTGGTGGTGGTGTAGATTTCATTTTACATTCTATCGGCATGAGTATTAATATGCGTAAAAGCATTGCCTATACCGAAAATAACTACGATTTTACGCATAAAGGAATGGATATTTCGGCCTTAAGTTTACACCGTGTATTGGCAACTGCCATGAAAATGGATGCCATTAACGAGTGGGGGTCTGTAGTGGCCTTAAGTTATATTGCGGCACAACGTACCTTCCCAGATTATAACGATATGGCCGATAACAAAGCTTTATTAGAAAGTATTGCCCGTAACTTCGGTTACCAATACGGTACTAAAAAGAAAGTGCGTGTCAACACCATTTCGCAATCGCCAACACGTACAACGGCTGGTTCGGGCGTAAAAGGTTTCGATGGTTTTATTAGCTATGCAGAAAAAATGAGCCCACTAGGCAACGCCACTGCCGAAGAATGCGCAAACTATACCGTTACCTTATTCTCTGATTTAACCAAAATGGTGACCATGCAGAATTTGTTCCACGATGGCGGGTTCTCCTTTACCGGAGTAAGCCAAGCCGTAATTGAGCAAATGGAAAAATAATTAATTTACAGTGCATAAAAAAAGCCCTCCAGAAATTCGAGAGGGCTTTTTCATGGAACATACTTTTTTATTCTTTACACTTTTCAGCAAACTCATGGAAAGTATCGTGTGCTTTCGTAATTAGTTTTTTCAACTCGGCATCCGACTTTTTCGCTTTTACTGCTTGAGCTACCATACTACAATCCTTTACCAATTTTTTCAAAATAGGCTTGGCTAAAACGGAATTAAAACCTGGCGGAACTGTCGATTTTTGCCATTTTTGAGCTACAAAGACTAATTTTTGTGCATTAGCCCTAGTAGGATTTAAATTGTTTTTTTCAGCCGGATGAAAGGTTGGGCTCATAACCGCATGGAAATCTTGCATGGCTTTCCACTCTGCCTTTTGCGCATAACCAAAACTTGCCGCCAACAAACAAAAGGCTATTAGAATTACTTTTTTCATAAGATTAATTAATATGATAAAAATACTAAACGCTTAACTTTCGTTTTTGGTTTCTTTTTTCTTTTTATTCTTTGGCTTATCTAAAATTTTAAGCTCGTTTGTTTCGGTATCAACATCTAATTCTAACGTATCACCTTCGTGCAAATCACCTTTTAAAATCTCTTCCGCAATGGGGTCTTCCAAATATTTTTGGATGGCTCTTTTTAACGGACGGGCTCCAAAGTTCGCATCAAAGCCTTTCTCGGCAATAAACTCTTTGGCCGCAGCTGTCAACTTAATTTGATACCCCAAATCGCTAATTCTACTGAATAATGATTTCAATTCGATGTCGATAATTTTGAAAATCTCTTCTTTACCAAGTGAATTAAATACCACCACATCGTCAATACGGTTTAAAAATTCGGGTGCAAATGCTTTTTTAAGCGCACTCTCAATAACACTTCTAGAATGCGTATCGGCCTGATCGGTTTTGGCAGTGGTTGAAAAACCAACACCTTGACCAAAATCTTTTAACTGGCGTGCCCCAATATTAGAAGTCATTATTATTACTGTGTTTCTAAAATCAACTTTTCGGCCTAGGCTATCGGTTAACTGACCTTCGTCTAATACCTGTAGTAAGAGGTTAAAAACATCAGGATGTGCTTTTTCAATTTCATCGAGCAAAATTACGGCATATGGTTTTCTGCGAATTTTTTCGGTTAATTGGCCGCCTTCTTCGTAACCCACATATCCGGGAGGCGCTCCAACCAATCGTGAAACAGCGAATTTTTCCATGTATTCGCTCATGTCAATTTGAATCAAAGCATCTTCAGTGTCGAACATAAAACGAGCCAATTCTTTAGCCAGCTCGGTTTTACCTACACCTGTTGGGCCTAAAAAGATGAAGGAGCCAATCGGTTTCTTAGGATCTTTTAAGCCGGCACGTGTACGTTGAATGGCTTTAGTTAACTTCTTAACCGCATCTTCTTGGCCAATTACTCGTTTATTAATGGATTCAAACATACCCAATAATTTTTGGCTATCGGTTTGGCCAACACGTTGCACCGGAATACCCGTCATCATGGATACCACTTGTGCCACATCATCTTCGGTAACTTCAAAGCGTTTGGTTTTGGTTTCAGCTTCCCATGCTACTTTAGCTCGGTCTAGCTCTTCCAATAAATGTTTTTCGGTATCACGCAATTTAGCGGCTTCCTCATATTTTTGGCTGCGGACTACTTTGTTTTTTTCTACCTTAATTTCCTCTATTTTATCTTCAATATCGATGATATTTTGAGGTACGTGAATATTGATTAAGTGTACTCGTGATCCCACTTCGTCTAAAGCATCAATGGCTTTATCGGGTAAGAAACGGTCGCTGATATACCGAGCTGTTAAATTTACACAAGCCGAAATTGCTTCTGGGGTATACACTACGCCGTGGTGTTCTTCGTATTTTTCTTTAATTCTAGTTAATATTTCGAGTGTTTCTGCTGGAGTAGCTGGTTCTACCATTACTTTTTGGAAACGGCGATCCAAGGCTCCATCTTTTTCAATAAATTGACGATACTCATCTAGCGTAGTGGCACCGATGCATTGAATTTCGCCACGAGCTAAAGCGGGCTTAAACATGTTAGATGCATCTAAGGAACCCGAAGCTCCGCCAGCACCTACAATGGTGTGAATTTCATCAATAAACAAAATTACATCGGGCGATTTCTCCAATTCGTTCATTACGGCTTTCATGCGCTCCTCAAATTGGCCACGGTATTTGGTACCGGCAACCAGCGAAGCTAAATCGAGCGTAACTACTCGTTTGTTAAACAGTACACGAGAAACTTTACGTTGTATAATACGTAAGGCCAAGCCTTCGGCAATAGCCGATTTACCCACTCCAGGCTCTCCAATTAAAATAGGGTTGTTCTTTTTACGGCGTGATAAAATTTGCGATACCCGCTCAATTTCTTTATCTCTACCAACAATAGGGTCTAGTTTTCCTTCTTCGGCAGATTTAGTTAAATCTTTACCAAAATTATCTAATACTGGTGTTTTTGATTTAATATCTGAAACTTTTTTAGGTTGCGTAAAGCTTTCCTCTTCCGGAAATTCTTCATCTCCACCCGCAGTAGAGCCTGGAGCTTCGTCCTTAAATTCTTCTTTATGTTGTTCTACTTCGGCTTTTACCACCTCATAGTTTATCTCATACTGCAATAAAATTTGCGAAGCCACATTGTCTTCATCTCTCAAAATAGATAGCAATAAATGCTCGGTACCTATAATTTCGCTCTTAAATATTTTTGCCTCTAAATAAGTGATTTTGAGTACTTTTTCAGCTTGCTTGGTTAAGGGGATATTGCCTAGGTTTAGGCTAGTGGTAGAAGTACCTTTCACGGCATCTTCAACCGAATGACGTACACGTGCGGTATCAACACCCAAGGTTTTTAGAATTTTAATGGCCATACCATCGCCTTCTCTAATAAGCCCAAGGAGCAAATGTTCGGTACCAATATAGTCATGGCCCAAGCGGAGAGCTTCCTCTCTACTAAATGCAATTACATCTTTTACCCGTGGTGAAAATTTAGCTTCCATCTTGTTCCCCTTTCTATGTTGGTGTTTAAAGTTCTAAGCTATGTAAATTATTCACTCAATACAATAGCCTATTGTCAAACTTATATCAACAATTGGGCCATTTAAATACTTAACGGAAATTATGTCAGTATGATATGGCACGTCTCTAACTACCCTCTAAGAACTATGGCGATACTATTTTAAAATTTTCTTGGCCACCTTACCAGTTCCATCGGTTTTGGTGGTTTTAGTTAAGCCTAAAATACGGGTAACAATATCGTATACTTCTACATTCTTAAATGCAGGTATCTGCATCCCTTGCTTAAAAGCTGGCCCCCAAGCATAAAAAGTAGCCTTCATATCGGGCACTGCCGCCGGATCAAACCCATGAAAACCAGGATTCACTTTCCAATCGGAAAAAACTTTAGGCCATTTTGCCAATAAAACTAAGTCGCCAATACGATTAAATCGATCGTCTTTCGGACCATAATGCAATCTCTTCGGCACATCTTTTTTCAAATAAACCTCATAATCTACAGCATCTGCTTTCAATTTGGCATATAGCGGCAAAATATCTGAGGCCTCATTGGCATAAAGCTGTATCATACTACCAGAAGTGCTAATTTTAAATATCTGCTTACCAATACTAGCCGGCGTTTTGATAGGATTTTTTTGATCTACCTGGGTCATCCCATGATCGGAAACAAAAATAAAATTAACGGGCAAATCAGTGCTTTTAACTGCTGCTACAAGTTCTGCGATGTAACTGTCTACCAAACGCACTGCAGCATTAGTTTCGGCAGATTCAGGACCAAAATCATGCCCGGCACCATCAACTTCGGGTAGGTAAAAGGTAATGAGGTGAGGCCGTTTTTCGTTGGGTAAGCTAAGCCATTTTTTTACTTCAGCAATTCTGCTTTCTATCGATACATTTTTATATTCTTCGCTACTAAAATAATAAAAATAGGTGGGAAAAGTTTCTTGAATTGGGGCTTCAGACCCTACCCAATAAAAACTAGCCGAAAGCATTTTTTGCTTTTCTGCCAATACCCAAAGTGGGGTTCCGCCATACCAAAAACCATCTTTCACCTTATCTTTTTGACTCATGCTAAAGATTTCTTTTCGAGCCCTATCGTAAAACGAATTGGCCACCAAACCCGTATGAGATGGATATAATCCCGTGGCAATGGTATAATGATTGGGAAAAGTTACAGACGGAAAAGAGGGAATGAGTGCATCGGCTGTTACACCCTGCTGAGCAAACTGAAGCAAGGTTTGAGCTCCATATTTTTGGGCGTAATCGTAGCGAAAGCCATCGGCGGAAATTAAAATTACATAGGGTTTTTGTTGTTGCTCGGGCGCATTTACTCTTCCGGCAACTACTTGTTGTGTGGTAACTGCCTGTTGCGCAGTAGCCAAAAGACTAATTCCTGCTAGTAATAGGCTTAAAAGAAACTTTTTCAACATATTTTTCATACTCCAAATATCTACATTATATCTCAGTTTTTGTTGAGCTGAGCTAATAGGTAAACTAAAGATAACAGTGTTAGCAAAGTGCCTTATGTTAACAATTAAATAATTGGTTTTTAACAAAAGGAAGGGAAACAATCACTTAATTTTATAGACCCCTAAAAAGGTCGGCAAATTTTAAACCAAAATTTATGACCTGGAAAAAATTCAATGGCGATGAAATTAAGCTACCCATCATCGAAGAAGTAGAAAATGCCATTATTCGTGAAACTAGTTTAGGCAATACCCTTAAAGTATGCATCGGCACCGATTCGCAAGTAAAAGGCGACCACACCGATTTTGCTACAGTGATAGTGCTCGTTCGCGAACAAAAAGGCGGCTTTATGTACATTCACCAAGAACGCAGTACCCTGAAAATGGGCATTAAAGAACGTATGTTATCGGAGGTGCAAAAATCTATTGAAATTGCCTATGCACTTTGCGATTTATTGGATTTGTATGATGTGGATTTAGAGGTACATGCCGATATCAATACCAATCCGCAGTTTAAATCGAACCAAGCCTTACACGAAGCAATGGGTTATATTTTGGGGATGGGTTTTGTATTTAAAGCCAAGCCAGAGGCCTTTGCCAGTTCGGGCTGCGCCAATAAAATGGTGCAATAAATTGACCGACAAATTACAAGGAAGCGGCTACACCCTGAGCCCTAAAGCGTAGCTTTGCCGCTATGAAAACCTATCAGTTACGTTACGAACAAAAATTACCCATTAGCCTTACACAGGCTTGGGACTTTTTCTCTTCGCCAGCAAACTTGGCAAAAATTACGCCCGATCATATGGGCTTCATCATTACATCTGATTTTAAAGAAGGGCAAAAAATGTACCCGGGTATGATTATTACCTATAAAGTTTCCCCACTTTTAGGGATCAAACTCAATTGGATGACTGAAATTACCCACGTAAAAGAAGGCGACTATTTTGTAGATGAACAACGCTTCGGACCTTACGCCCTTTGGCATCACCAACACCATTTTCAAGAAATTCCGGGCGGCGTGCTCATGACCGATATTATTAACTACGCCATTCCAATGGGTATTTTAGGCCGCTTGGCCAATAGCATTTTAGTGGCCAAAGAAATACAAGGTATTTTTGATTATCGAGAGAAAAAAGTAGAAGAATTATTTGGGAAATATAGCGGTTAACCTAGTAAACCGGCTTGGCACTTACTGCCTTGCACTACCCCTCTACTTTGCAGGCCTTTGTCAATATAATCCTGAATTTCTGTTTTTTTAAGGCCCCAATTGGGTGCAATAAGCAAATCGTAGTCAGACAAGCCAAACAAACGCTGCAGTACCATATCGGGACGTAAAAGCGGGATGAATTCCGCTAAAAATTCGGTGTATTCTTCTAAACTAAACAGCTTAAAAGGCGCTCTCTTGTATTTTACCCCCAATACCGAACCCTCTACAATATGCAAGTGGTGCAATTTGGCAAATTTCACTTGTGGAAAGCGATTCAATTCATGGGCATAGGCCAACATCATTTCTTTCGTTTCCCAAGGAAAACCGAAAATAGTATGCAAGCAAACATCCAATTTCGAATCTTTTACCAAGTCTAGACTTTGCTCCAAATCTTCATGTAGGCAACCCCTATTAATCTGAGCCAAGGTATCGTTATAAATAGATTCCATACCCATTTCCAAATCCACATCAAAACGATCGGTATAACTTTCTAAAAGCGCCACTTTTTCGGCATCTATACAATCGGGCCGGGTACCTACCGAGAGGCCTACAATATTTTCGGTATTGATACTCAAGCCCTCATCATACATGCTTTTAAGGTAATGCGTAGGTGCATAAGTATTGGTATTGGGCTGAAAATAAATAATGAATTTCTCCGCTTGATAATTCTTAATGGCCCGTTCCATACCCCGTTCAATTTGCTCTTTAATGCTGGGCAACCTTCTAGAAAGCTCGGGCGTAAACGAATCTACATTGCAATAGGTACAGCCACCAAAGCCCTTAGTCCCATCACGATTTGGGCAGGTAAAGCCACCATCGGCAATAATTTTAAATACACGTTGGCCCTGGTATTTATCTTTTAAATAACCACCATAATGAGTATATGGTTTGAAGCCGTAATCGAGTGGGGTTCCCAAAGAATTGTGTCTATGATTTTTGACAAAGATACATAAACAGCGACTAGCTTTTTAGTACATTTGTGTACCAATTATATCCTATGGAAAGCATTACTGCTTATCAACCAAAACACAAAATACGTTTCGTTACGGCTGCTTCATTGTTCGACGGCCACGACGCTACGATTAATATTATTCGCCGCATTCTACAATCGTCGGGAGCCGAAGTGATACACTTGGGCCACAACCGATCGGTAGATGAAGTGGTGAATTGTGCCATTCAAGAAGATGTGCAAGGAATTGCAATAACCTCCTACCAAGGGGGTCATCTTGAGTACTTCAAATACATGCACGATTTATTGAAGGAAAAAGGGGCCGGACATATCAAAATTTTTGGTGGTGGTGGCGGTGTCATTCTACCACACGAAATTGCCGAGCTAAAAGCCTACGGCATTGCCAATATTTATTCGCCAGATGATGGCAGAAAAATGGGTTTGCAAGGCATGATTAACGATATGCTGCAACAATCCGATTTTGCTACCCGTACCAAAGCCGCCGATGAACTAAAAGGCATTCAAACAAAATATATACCGGCTATTGCAGCCGCCATTACCTTGGCCGAGAATGTACCAGCCGAAGCCGAAGGTCTACTCAAAGAATTAAAAAAACTCATCGGAACAAAAAAAGTTCCTGTATTGGGTATTACCGGAACAGGTGGTGCCGGAAAATCATCTTTAGTAGATGAATTGGTTAGACGTTTCTTAATTGAAACGGATAAAACCATGGCCATTATTTCCGTAGATCCATCGAAACGGAAAACAGGTGGAGCTTTGCTTGGCGACCGCATTCGGATGAATGCCATCAATAATTCCCGGATTTACATGCGTTCTTTGGCTACCCGCCAAGCGAATTTGGCTTTATCTAAATACGTACAAGAATCTATTGAAATTTGCAAAGCCGCTGATTATGATTTAATTATTGTAGAAACCTCTGGCATTGGCCAATCGGATACCGAAATTACCGAACATTGCGATGTTTCGCTCTACGTAATGACCCCTGAGTTTGGTGCCGCTACCCAGTTAGAAAAAATTGATATGCTCGATTTTGCAGATTTAGTAGCGATAAATAAATTTGATAAACGAGGCGCTCTAGATGCCCTTCGCGATGTACGCAAACAATACAAACGCAACCACAACCTATTCGAAGCGGCCGACGAAAGTTTGCCGATTTTTGGCACCATGGCATCGCAGTTTAACGATCCAGGCATGAATGCTTTGTTTGCTGCCTTAATGGCTAGTATACAAAGTAAAACGGGTATCGATTTAGAGCCAAATTTTGCACTCAGCAAACACAGTGGCGAAAAAAATTACATCATTCCACCGGAACGAACCCGCTATTTGGCCGAAATTGCCGAAGCAAATGAAGACTATAAATCTTGGGTAGCCAAACAATGTGAACTAGCGCAACGCCTATTTGCACTCAAAAGCACCATTGATCTATTAGGCGATAATCATAAAGAAACACGCTTTGATTTAGAAAAAATATATACCCAAACTGAAGAAAAATTAGACGTAGCATGCAAGCGCTTGTTGCGTGAATGGCCCGATACGGTGAAAAGATACCGAGAAGATGAATTCGTATTCAAGGTACGTAACAAAGAAATTCGGCAGTCATTATTCACTACTTCGCTTTCGCAATTGCGCATTCCTAAAGTTGCTTTACCAAAATATGAGGCTTGGGGCGACATTTTACGTTGGTTACTTACCGAAAATGTTCCAGGAGAATTCCCATTTGCAGCTGGCGTATTTCCCCTAAAACGAGATACCGAAGACCCTACCCGCATGTTTGCAGGCGAAGGTGGACCTGAACGCACCAATAAACGTTTCCATTACGTATCATTAGGTCAGCCGGCTATTCGTTTATCTACAGCATTTGATTCGGTAACGCTTTACGGAGAAGATCCGCATATTCGTCCGGATATTTATGGGAAAATAGGCAATGCCGGAGTAAGCATAGCTACCCTTGACGATGCTAAAAAATTATATTCCGGTTTCGATTTATGCCACCCGGCCACTTCGGTTTCGATGACCATTAACGGACCAGCCCCCATGATGTTGGGCTTTTTTATGAACGTAGCCATTGACCAACAATGTGAGAAATACATTAAAGCCCATGGTTTAGAAAAAGAAGTTGAACAAAAAATTGAAGCCATTTATAAGAAAAAAGGGTTAAAAAGACCTTCTTATGCTGGCAAACTTCCCGAAGGGAATAATGGACTTGGCTTAATGCTATTAGGAGTTAGCGGCGATGAGGTTTTGTCAAAAGCCGTGTACGAGAAAATTAAAGCAGAAGCCATTGCTTTGGTTAGAGGAACCGTACAAGCCGATATTTTAAAAGAAGACCAGGCGCAAAATACCTGCATTTTCTCTACCGAATTTGCCTTGCGCATGATGGGTGACATTCAACAGTATTTCATCCACAATCAAATACAAAATTTTTATTCGGTATCTATTTCAGGTTACCACATTGCCGAAGCCGGAGCTAATCCTATTTCGCAATTGGCTTTTACCTTAAGCAATGGCTTCACGTTTGTAGAGTATTATTTAAGTCGAGGAATGAAAATTGACGACTTTGCGCCCAACTTATCGTTCTTTTTCTCCAACGGAATCGATCCGGAATATGCAGTTATTGGCCGTGTTGCCCGACGCATTTGGGCAAAAGCCATTAAATATAAATACAAAGGAGCCGAGCGTTCGCAAAAATTGAAATACCATATTCAAACCTCGGGGCGTTCGCTGCATGCACAAGAAATTGATTTTAACGACATACGCACTACCCTCCAAGCCTTGTATGCCATTTATGATAATTGCAATTCCTTGCATACCAATGCTTATGATGAGGCCATTACCACACCTACCGAAGAATCGGTACGTAGAGCCATGGCCATTCAGTTGATAATTAACCGGGAATTGGGCTTAGCTAAAAATGAAAACCCACTACAAGGGGCCTTTATTATTGAAGAATTAACCGATTTAGTTGAAGAAGCCGTACTCGAAGAATTTAAACGCATTAACGAACGTGGCGGCGTATTGGGCGCCATGGAAACCATGTATCAACGCGGTAAAATACAAGAAGAAAGCTTGTATTACGAAACGCTAAAACACAACGGCGAATTTCCCATTGTGGGCGTAAATATGTTTTTAAACAAAAACGGTTCGCCAACCATTTTGCCTGGCGAAGTTATACGAGCTACCGAAGACGAAAAGCAATTCCAAATTGCTACGCTGAGTGCTTTCCAAGAACGCAATAAAGAAGTTGCCGATGCGGCCTTGCTATCACTTAAACAAAAGGCTTTGGCTGGTGAAAATATTTTCGAAAGCTTAATAGAGGTTTGTAAAATTTGTTCTATTGGGCAAATATCCAATGCATTATACAGTGTTGGTGGCCAATACCGACGAAATATGTAAGTACTAAAAAAGCCCCGAAATTCGGGGCTTTTTATTAAGCGTGTATCCAGCTAAATTTATAATCTAATCCAGGACTTTTCATCCGTTCGGCTACTCTCATTAACCGGTCGGGTAGTGCCATGACGTAACCTCTGGCTTTCTCTCCAGCTTCGTTTAAATCACGCATGCTTTCAATTTGCCATTCTACTAGCAACTCTTTCATAATATCTACATAATCCGTAGCCGTATAAACTCCGGTACGTTGTGCTGCATCGGTAAAGTGACCAAAGGTTTGGCCCACTTGTAAACCAATTTCACGCAAAAAATGCGCAGGCATTACAATTTTTTTCTTCATCATATCCTCAAAAGCCAACATCACTTGGTTCGCATCAACTTCAAAAGCTTTTTTAATTAAAGAGATGTATGCTTTAGCATGTCTAGCCTCGTCTGCGGCAATAACGCCACACATTTTAGCCATCAACTTATCGCCTGCCTGTTTAGCCAAACCGGCTACTCTGCGGTGCGAAACATTGGTAGCCAATTCTTGGAAAGAAGTGTATACGAAAGTGCGATACGGATCATTGTAGGTTTGAATATCAAAGCCGTCGTGAATTAAATATTGAGTGGAGATTTCCATAGCCCGCATATCTACACGGCCACTTAAGTACAAATACTTATTTAACAAATCGCCATGGCGATTTTCTTCTGCAGTCCACGCTCTTAGGAACTTCATCCAACCGCCTTGTTCGTTTCTAGAAACATCATCCACCATCATCAACCACGATTCGTAGGTTGGTAAAGCTTCCTCAGTAATGGTATCGCCAATAAGCACCGCCAATACATCGTAAGGCAGTTCTTTGGCATTTTGTTGTAGTTCTTTTACATCTGCAAAAAAAGTTTCTTTACTAGCGTCGGGCAAAAAATCGCTTGGTTGCCACAACTCTTCTACTGGCCTTAAATAGGTGGCCATTTCCCCCTCCATAAAGGGCTCTAAGTAAGTCATTACTTCTTTTCTCGATTCAACAGGAATTTCATTTTGCATAATAACAAATATACGACACCTAAAGCGATATTGAGCTTAAAAAAAAATGAATAAAAATTAAAGGCCTACGCTTAAAACCAAGTATCATTAAAAAACTCATTTTTTAGTTTGCGAATATTCGCGTACTTTGAGGTAATGAAATACGCCTTACCCGAAGCACTTTTAGATTCATTAAAGCGAATTGCTGCTCCAAAGGTCCCTGCTTTTATACAACTACACGAAAGCGAAGAAACGCTTACTAGTGTTCGAATGAATCCGGCAAAGCCAAGTTCATTATTTTTGGAAGAAGAAGTTATTGCCTGGTCTACCACGGGGAAATACTTAACAGAACGCCCTTCCTTTACTGCCGACCCTTTATTTCACGCAGGAGCATATTATGTGCAAGAAGCTTCGTCTATGTTTTTGGAGCAGGCACTTAAACAAACTGATTTAAGCAAGTCGCTAAAAGTATTAGATTTATGTGCAGCACCGGGTGGGAAAAGCACCTTAATTAGTTCCTTGCTTACTGATGAAAGCTTATTATTGGCAAACGAAATTATTAAAACAAGAGTTCCCGTTTTATGCGACAACCTCATTCGCTGGGGCAAAGCCAATACCTATGTGAGCAATAACGACCCAAAAGATTTCAGAAGAACTCCCAGCTATTTCGATGTGGTAGTAGTTGATGCTCCTTGCTCAGGCTCGGGTATGTTTCGCAAAGATCCGCAAGCCATTAGCCAATGGTCGGAAGAGGCTGTACAATTATGTAGCCAACGCCAACAACGTATTTTAGCCGACGTATACCCGGCTTTAAAAAAAGATGGCTTATTAATTTACTCTACCTGCTCCTATTCCAAAGAAGAAAATGAAGATATCTGCGACTGGTTGGCCCAAACTTTTGAATTAGAAAGTGTGCGCATTCCAATAGAGCCTGCATGGGGCATTCAAGAAACCCAATCGGATAGCTTGCAACAGTGGGGCTACCGGTTTTATCCTCATTTGGTAAAAGGGGAAGGTTTTTTCATCGCCTGTTTTCGTAAAAAGGAGTTTACAGAAGCATTATTCATTCGGCATAAAAAGGAAGAACGAAACCGCATAGCCCAAGGCAAGCTAACTGAAATAGCAAAGTGGATAAAACCCAACAAGAACTATGAATTAACGGTATTGGGGGATGTATTTTTAGCGATACCAGCCGATCAGCTAAAAGATTTCGACTATTTAAGAGAACAGCTATACCTTAAAAAAGCAGGTATTCGGTTGGGTAAATTTGCTGGAAATGATTTTATTCCCGACCACGAATTGGCCTTAAGTGTATGGGCATCGGAAAATATTCCAAGCATTTCTTTAAACAGAGAGCAAGCTTTAAACTATTTAAAACGAATAGATTTTACGTTAGATACATCCCTGAACGGTTGGGCCTTGGTACGCTACGAATCACTTGCTTTAGGCTGGGTAAAAGTATTACCTAAAAGACTAAACAATTATTACCCTAAAGAGTGGCGTATCGTAAACCAACAGGTATCCTAATATTGGCCAGTAGCCAGTAACACTAATGTACAGGCTTTTGAGAATTCTATGCCTCTTAGTTTGAGCAATTTTTCTAAATCTGGGTTTTCAGTCCCAGGATTAAAAATAATTCGCTTGGGCTTCGTTTGTAAAATATAGTTGTAATACGTTCCCTGATTATCGGGGCCAAGATAAAGTGTAATGGTATCTATATCTGTATATAACTCGTGGGCAAGTTCAATGGGAACTCCTGCAACTACTCCGGCTTTTACACCTACGTTAACAATGCTATGCCCATTTTCTACTAAACGAGTTGCAGCCAAATAGGCATAACGCTCTGGGTTGGTACTTGCACCTAGTATGAGTGTTTTCTTATTCATTAAACTAATTTAAGATATTTTTTTAGCAATTGCTTCTGCACAATTCATGCCATCAATAGCGGCAGATACAATACCGCCAGCATATCCCGCTCCTTCTCCACAAGGATACAAGCCCGCAATTTGTGGGTGTTGTAGCGTTTCCCGATCTCTAGGAATACGCACCGGCGATGATGTTCGCGATTCTACCCCAACCAAAATGGCCTCATTGGTATAGTATCCTTTCATTTTTTGGCCAAACAGCGGCAAAGCCTTACGCAAACGTTGATGAATAAATTCGGGCAACACTTCGGTTAAATCTACCGAATTGGTGCCGGGGAAATAGGAATTTAGGGGTAAATCGTTAGAAACTCTACCCTCCACAAAATCGACCATGCGTTGTGCTGGAGCGACTAAATTGCCCCCGCCTGAGCGATAAGCCTGCTGCTCTATAGCTAATTGAAAGTTTAACAAGCGTAAAGGATCTGATTCCGAACCCGGAACATCTTCCAAGTTAATTTGCACCACAGTACCCGAATTAGCAAAAGGGTTGTTGCGTTTAGATGGCGACCAGCCGTTGACCACAATTTCGTTATAATCTGTGGCGCATGGGGCAATAATACCTCCCGGGCACATACAAAAAGAAAATACACCTCTATTATCCACTTGCTCAACCAAACTATAGTACGAGGGTGGCAAGTGTGGGTTACGTAAATCGCAATGGTATTGCGCCTGGTCTACTAAAATTTGAGGATGTTCTATACGCACTCCCAATGCAAAAGCTTTTGCCTCAATGGCTATTTGTTTTTGGTGCAATAATTCATAAATATCTCTGGCCGAATGGCCCGTAGCTAAAATAAGTGCTTCGGCATTTAGCTTGTTGCCATCTGCTAATACAACGCCTTTTAAACTGTTGCTTTCTATTACGAAATCGGTCACTTTGGCATCAAAATGCACTTCTCCGCCGGCAGTTAAAATTTGCTCCCGCAGGGCGGTAATTATTTGCGGCAATTTATTGGTACCTATATGCGGACGAGCATCTACCAAAATATCGGGGCTGGCGCCGTAAGCGACAAAAGTCTGTAATATATAGTTTACATCGCCTCGTTTGTTAGAGCGGGTATATAATTTACCATCAGAATAGGTGCCGGCTCCACCTTCTCCATAACAATAATTAGATTCGGGGTTAATAAGCCCATGCTTATTAATGGCGGCCAAATCGCGACGGCGTTGTTTTACGTCTTTTCCCCGTTCTAACACAATGGGTTTTAACCCAAGTTCAATGCAACGCAGGGCGGCAAATATACCGGCCGGACCAGCGCCCACAATAAGAACGGGCTTTTTGTCAGTAACGGATGGATAGTTTACTGTAAATATTTCAGGTGTTAGAAGTTCATCAATAGCTACGATCACTTTTACCCGAAATACTACCTGACGGCTGCGGGCATCGATAGAGCGTTTGCGTATTTGTACGCTTTGAATACGATTAAGGGCTATTTTTAAACTTTGAGCAACTTTCTGTTTGAGTAGGAGCTCATCGTCATTTTCTTCGGGAAGAAGAACGATTTCAATTTCTTGTGTCATGGGGTGCCAGGTTTTTATCCCGGATTGTAACAAAGGTATGAAATTTGCTATCTAAGTAGTAAATTGATAAAAAAATTAAAATCACTATGAAAAAATTAATCTATACACTAGTTGCCGTGCTGGCGGTATTTTCTTTTAGTTCTTGTGGATACAATTCAATGGTTACGCTTGATGAACAAGTGCAATCGCAATGGGCACAGGTACAAAACGTGTATCAACGTCGTTCAGATTTAATTCCGAACTTGGTGAATATCGTAAAAGGTGCTGCTAATTTCGAGCAATCGACCTTAACCAAGGTAATTGAGGCTCGTGCAAAAGCAACTTCGGTAACCGTAGATGCTAGCAAATTAACTCCAGAAAGCATTCAGAAATTTCAAGCTGCCCAAGGAGAATTAACCCAATCTTTAGGTCGTTTATTGGTTTCGGTAGAGCGCTACCCAGAATTAAAGGCAAACCAAAACTTCTTAGAATTGCAATCGCAATTAGAAGGTTCGGAAAACCGCATTACAGTAGAGCGCCAAAAGTTTAACGAAATCACCCAAGTTTACAATTCCAAAATTCGCACCTTCCCGAACAACATTACGGCAGGTATGTTTGGCTTTACTAAAAAGGGTTATTTTGAAGCCGATGCTGGTGCCGCTAAAGCACCTAACGTGCAATTCTAATGCATTTATTTAACGAACAAGAACAAGAACGTATTCGCCAGGCAGTTGCTTCGGCGGAACGTTCTACTTCCGGAGAAATACGTATTTGTGTAGAGAAAAGCAGCAAGCATGCTGCTTTAGATCGTGCGGTACAGTTTTTTCACAAATTAGACATGCATAAAACCAAACGTCGCAATGGGGTGCTTATTTATTTGGCGGTGTTAGATAAACAAGTGGCTATTATTGGCGACAGCGGTATCAATGCCGTGGTACCTCCTACGTTTTGGGACAGTACCAAAGAAGCCATGGTAGCCGAATTTAAAAAGGGAGCTATGTTGGAAGGTGTTCTAAAAGGTATTGAAGAGGCCGGTCAACAACTAAAAACCTACTTTCCATCGGTAGAAAACGATACCAACGAATTAAGTAACGATATCGCTTTTGGCGATGGCGAATAAAAGAATCAGCACATGAAAAAAATACTCTACTCGGTTCTTGTGTTGATGCTTTTTGGAATAGGTGCTTGGGCACAAAATTTCCCGGAACGGCCAACTACACTCGTAAGCGATTATACCAATACCCTTTCGGCAGATGAAAATAAGGCTTTAGAACAAAAATTAGTTGCTTTTGCCGATTCAACCTCTAGCCAAATTGCCGTAGTACTGGTACCCACATTAGAAGGTTATGATGTGGCCGATTATGCGGTTCGTTTAGCCGATAAATGGGGCATTGGCCAAGATAAAAAGAACAACGGTGTTATTCTTTTAGTTTCTATTGGCGACCGAAAGATGAGCATACAAACCGGCTACGGCATGGAAGGTGCTTTGCCCGATGCCATTGCTCGACGCATTATAGAAAATTCTATAAAACCGGCGTTTAAAGAAGGTGCCTATTACAAAGGCCTAGATGCCGGAACCAACGATATTATTGCTTATACCAAGGGCGAATACAAAAATGATGCCCCTAAAAAAGGTAAAACCAAAAGCTTCCCCTTGGTTTTCATACTGGTATTTATTCTGATTTTTATAGCCATTGCCCGCAAATCTGGGGGCGGCGGAAACGGACAGGTAATTGGCGGGCATGGCACAACGGGTGCACTTTGGTGGCTGCTTGCAAGTGGAGGCGGTGGCAGTAGCGGTGGTGGTTTTGGGGGTGGAAGCGATAGTGGAGGCTTTGGTGGTTTTGGTGGTGGTGGTTTTGGGGGTGGTGGTGCTAGCGGAAGTTGGTAAGCTTAAAAATTTGATATAAAAAAAGCCCCCGAATTTTCGGGGGCTTTTTTGTTAGAAGCACTTATCTTTTTTAGATGTATCAATAAAATACACAATTTTCCAGCCATCGGCATGTTTTACCAAGGTAATATTATCGGTGCCGCAATGCGAAAGGGTAGTACCAATATGAAAGGTATAACTACCCCATACTTGGGCTAAATTTCCGTCAATTAGAATGTGATCGAAATTCATTTTCTCGTTCCACACTTGTTCGAGTTTTTTGGGCTGGGCAATGGCTTTAAGCCAAGGTTCCATCCTATCGTCAGTTACCGTACCCGTTAAGCCATCTTTAGCCGAGCGGATGCGTTGCAAGATGGCTGCTGGTGCAAATACCGATTTCACCATAGCCGAATCACAGGCTTTCATGCCTTCGAATACGGTATTTACCGCTTTTTTAATGGCTTCGGTTTCGGGGTTTGTACCTTGTGCAAAAGCCGAAAAACTAAGCAGGGCAAGCACAAAAAATAGGTATACTTTTTTCATATTAATTCGATTTTTTCATCAACTTAAACGCAGTAATGGCACCTACCAAAGCGGCTAATACAGTGAATACGATTTCGAGTTGGGGATATGCTTTATGCAGGTAGATATTGCCTAGCATAAGTAAAGCCCAAGCCAATAGGCCGATGCTTAAGATTCTAATTTTTTCTTTACTTAGGGGCATATTTATAAACGTTATCTCACAAAAAACCCCCGAATATTCGAGGGCTTTTTAGAAGAGGGTTAACTCATTTTCAGTTTTTTCTGAATATCGGCTACGTAGCCTTTGAATTTCTTATCGGTGTCAATTAAATCTTCTACCGTTTGGCAAGCATAAATAACGGTAGAGTGATCGCGGCCGCCAAAAAATGCACCAATAGATTTAAGCGAAGTTTTGGTGTGACTTTTTGATAAGTACATAGAAATTTGACGGGCTTGCACAATCTCACGTTTACGAGTTTGCGATTTCACCATTTCAATTGGCACCTCAAAGTATTCGCATACCAACTTTTGGATATAGTCCATTGAAATTTCTTTGCTGGCATTTTTGATAAAATTCTTCAGCATAGATTTGGCTAAATTCAAATCAATTTCTTTACGGTTTAAGGTAGATTGAGCCAATAAAGAAACCATGGCTCCTTCTAATTCACGTACGTTGTTATCAATATTATGCGCCACATATTCAATCACTTCGCCTGGTAAATCAATACCATCGGCATACATCTTCTTTTTTAAGATGGCCATACGAGTTTCTAGATCGGGTACCTGCAAATCGGCAGAAAGACCCCATTTAAAACGGCTTAATAAGCGTTCTTCTAATCCAGCTAAATCTTTTGGAGCTTTATCTGATGTAACAATTAATTGCTTACCCGATTGGTGTAAGTGGTTAAAAATATGGAAGAAAATATCTTGTGTTTTTTCTTTACCGGCAAAATTGTGCACATCATCCATAATGAGCACATCCATGGCTTGGTAAAAATTCACAAAATCGTTGATGTTGTTATTTTTTAAGGCATCAACAAATTGCTGGGTAAATTTCTCACAAGAAACATACAACACCAATTTATCGGGCATGCTGCGTTTAATCTCGTTGCCAATAGCTTGGGCTAAATGGGTTTTACCCAGGCCTACACCACCGTAAATCATTAATGGATTAAACGACGTGCCTCCTGGTTTTGCTGCTACGGCATAACCTGCCGAACGACCCAAACGGTTGCAATCGCCTTCTACAAAATTTTCGAATGTATAATTTGCATTTAACTGCGGATCTACTTGCAATTTCTTTAAGCCAGGAATTACAAATGGATTTTTAATGTCTTTATTTAAAGCCACCGGCATAGGCATCGATTGATTTTTGCCTTCTGCACCATTGCCATTTGACGGCATATTGGTGGTAAACGGAATAGATGTAGATGATTTTTCTACCACGATATTGTACTCTAATCGCCCTTCTTCACCCAATTGTTTTTTAACGGTTTTGCGAAGCAGGCCCACATAATGCTCTTCTAACCACTCGTAAAAGAATAAACTCGGCACCTGTATGGTTAGTACATTACCTTCTAAACGCAAAGCTTTTATCGGCTCAAACCAAGTTTTAAAACTTTGAGCCGGGATGTTGTCTTTGATGATCTGAAGGCAGCTGTCCCATACTTGGGTACTAGTTTTTTCCATGTATAAATTTGTAATAAGGTGATTAACAAGCAGTAAGCAAAAGAACTATTACGCTCATTAGGAACACCGAATATTCTAAAAAAAAATCATATAAAAAACTTATTTTGAATTTTATTAACATTTATTTTAAAATATGTGTTTAAACACTAGTAAGGGGTATAAAAAATGTTAGTATTCTCCGAATTCTTTGCGTAACACATCGGCAATTTCGCCCAAGGTAGCGTAGCTTTCTACCGCAATCAAAATATATGGTACCAAGTTTTCTGTTCCGGCTGCAACCCGAGCCAATTCGGCTAAAGCCTTGTCAACGTTTTGTGTATTTCTTTCGGCTTTCAGTTTTTGCAATTTTTCTATCTGTACTAAACGAATCGAATCGTCTACTCGGAACACTTCCCCAGCTACCTGCTCTTCTTGAGTGAAGGCATTCACGCCAACCAATATACGTTCGCCCTGCTCCAACTCTAACTGGTAACGGTAAGCGGCATCGCCAATTTCTTGCTGCATATAGCCGGTCTCGATGGCGTTTACCGAACCACCCATCGCATCAATAGTTTCTATATACTTCCAAGCGGCGGCCTCCACTTCATCGGTTAGGCTTTCTACAAAATACGAACCGGCTAAAGGATCAACCGTATCGGTTACGCCACTTTCAAATGCAATAATTTGTTGCGTACGCAAGGCTATTTTAGCTGCTGCCTCGGTAGGCAAAGAAAGTGCCTCATCGTAACCATTGGTATGTAAGGATTGGGTGCCCCCCAACACAGCGGCCAAAGCCTGTTGCCCTACTCTAACCACGTTGTTTAAGGGTTGTTGCGCTGTTAAGGTTGAGCCTCCAGTTTGTGTATGAAAACGTAATTTCTGCGCCCCCGGATCGGTTGCTCCTAATTCTTTGGTGATGTGAGCCCACATGCGTCGGGCTGCTCTAAACTTGGCAATTTCTTCGAAAAAATTATTGTGGCAATTGAAAAAGAAGGATAAGCGTTTGGCAAAAATATTGATATCTAAGCCTTTGGCTAAGGCCGCCTGCAAATAGGCTTTTCCATTGGCTAGGGTGAAGGCCAACTCTTGCACCGCGGTAGAACCTGCTTCGCGAATATGATAGCCCGAAATAGAAATGGTATTCCACTTGGGCACCTCTTGGCTGCAAAACTCAAACACATCTGTAACCAAACGCATAGAGGGTTTGGGCGGATATATATAGGTGCCCCGAGCGGCATATTCTTTTAAAATATCGTTTTGTATAGTGCCCGAAATCTGTTTTAAATCGGCACCTTGTTTCTTAGCCACGGCAATATACATGCTCAACAAAATAGCGGCAGTGGCATTAATGGTCATAGATGTGGTAATTTTTTGCAAATCAATCCCATCAAATAAAATCTCCATATCGCGGAGCGAATCTATGGCTACGCCCACTTTACCTACTTCGCCATCGGCCATTTCGTGATCGGAATCGTAACCAATTTGCGTAGGCAAATCAAACGCCACCGAAAGGCCCATGGTACCCTGTGCTAATAAATAATGATAGCGTTTGTTTGATTCTTCGGCAGTAGAAAAACCGGCATATTGGCGCATAGTCCAGGTTTTACCCCGATACATATCTTTCTGTATGCCTCGAGTATAGGGGAATTCGCCCGGTAATTCTGTACTCGATTTTGCGGTAGTATATACTTCTTTAATAGATATGCCAGAAGTAGTTGTATGTTTTTTTTCGGCCATGTAGCTGTTTGCGTGCTGCAAATAATTGTTGGTTAAAATTAGCCAAAAAATCACAAAAACACCGATTGTTTAGCAAATGTAAAATGCACATACAAAAATGGTTTATGTGCTTTTAAGCGTATATTTGTATATAATATAAAAAAGATGAGTACAACAACGATAGAAGCGCCACTCAGTTTTACAGAAGGCGCTAAAACAGAACTTAAAAAATTAATAGAACAACAGGAGATTGCACCAGATTTTGGCCTACGTGTAGGCGTAGAAGGTGGTGGCTGTGCAGGCATGAATTACATTTTGGGCTTCGACCAAGAAAAAGAAGGCGATCAGGAATTTAACATTGATGGTATTCGGGTATTGATGAATAAAGCGCATGGTTTATATCTTGCCGGTATGCAAGTAGATTATCAGCAAGGATTAAATGCACGTGGCTTTGTATTTAACAACCCCAATGCGGCTAGCACCTGTGGCTGCGGAACCTCCTTTTCGGTTTAATAACATATACCTGTAACATTTAGTGCTATCCCGCTGTCAAACAAGTGGGATTTTTTATTTTAATACACATCCATGAATTATTTAGAGAACGTAAAAGTGGCCATGCAATCGGTAAAGAGCAATAAACTCCGTACCTTTTTAACCGCCCTTATTATTGCTTTTGGCTTAATGGCTTTGGTAGGTATTTTAACCTCTATAGATGCCATTAAAAGCTCTTTAAACAATACCTTCTCTAGCATGGGTTCAAATTCCTTTACCATCCGTAACCGAGGTATTGGCATTCGCATTGGCGGAAATGGTTCTCGACCAAAACAATATAAATCTATCACCTACCAAGAGGCACTTACCTTTAAATCGCGGTTTAACTACCCAGCCATTATTTCGGTAAACACTTTTGCCACTTTTGCTGCTACAGCCAAATATGGCAACGAAAAAACCAACCCTAACTTATTTATCTTAGGGGCTGATGATAGCTATTTATTTACCGGCGGCTACAAGTTGGCCTCTGGGCGTAATTTTTCGCAAGGCGAACAAGAATTTGGCAGCAGCGTAGTTATTATTGGCAACGAGGTTAAAACTCGTTTATTTAAAAATACCGATCCGGTAAATCGTATTGTTACTATTGGGAATAACAAATTCACCATTATTGGGGTATTTGCCGAAAAAGGTTCGAGTATGGGTATGGGTGGCGATAAAGTATGTGTTATCCCATTATTAAGAGCCAAACAAATTCAAACCAATCCCAATCCATCGTATACCATTGCGGTAATGGTTACCAACCCCACCTTAATGGAAAATGCTGTTGGCGAAGCCACCGGAACGTTTAGAACCATCCGCAAATTACGTGCTAAGGATGATGATAATTTCGAAATTATGAAGAGCGATGCCATTGCGCAAACGCTACTCGACAATATAAAATACGTAACCTTAGCCGCCATAATTATTGGTTTTATTACGTTAGTGGGAGCCTCCATCGGCTTAATGAACATCATGCTGGTTTCTGTAACCGAACGAACCCGCGAAATTGGCATTCGAAAAGCTGTAGGTGCCACTCCCATGGTTATACGCCGTCAGTTTTTAATGGAGGCTGTAGTCATTTGTTTACTGGGTGGAATAAGCGGAATTTTCTTAGGCATATTAATTGGCAACTTGGTGGCCATTGCGCTCGGGGGTAGTTTTATTATCCCATGGGCTTGGATGATTTTGGGCGTCATCATTTGCGTAAGCGTAGGGATGATATCGGGCTTTTACCCGGCCTCAAAAGCTTCTAAATTAGATCCGGTAGAAGCACTTCGCTACGAATAAGCAGCTTATTTAAGCTGATCTAAGAGCGCATACATTTTCTTTTTTGCCAGCGGTGTATTTCCATGGTAGTTATTTACCATAAACGAAAAAACCAATTCTTTTCCTGAAGCATTACGTTGATAACCGGCATAGGCCAACACATCGGCAATGCTACCACTTTTCATTTTCATACCATTATACGTAGGCAAACTTTCGTAATAAGAAGCAAACCACGATTCTTTTTTAAGCGATTGCAATATTTTAGCCATGCTTAAGGTGCTTACTCTATTGGCTGGCGATAAGCCACTGCCATCGCTAATGTTTAAAGAATAAGGGTCGATACCTAATTTATTTTTCCAGAAGTTTTTTACCACTTCTACCCCTGCTTGCGTAACTGCTGGCTTCCCCGCATTAAGCGCTAGGGCCTTTAGTAAATTTTCGCCATATAAATTAATGCTCTTCCTGTTGAACCAAAATACCAAGTCGGTGAGTTTTGGAGAGTTTATGGTATGGATTACCTGATAGCTAGGCAAAGTACTCGGCTTTAGTTCTTGTATTCTCCGCCAAGTGGTGGGTGCTTCACTTGGTACAATACCGGCGGTACGCAAGGTATCGGCTAAGCGGTAAGCTGCATCAAATGCCGGATCGGGAATGGCCGGAGAAATGGGTTTTACCCAATCTATACCATAAGTTCCTCGTAAATATACCACCGATGAATACGGAGCCGCATAAGCATATACTTTATCGCCACTTCCGGCCGGGCCGGTTTTTATCTCATTTATAAATTGTAGGTATGGATACCTGGGTTCAATTTTTGTAAGACTTACTAAATCTCCCACCTTAGCCCCCGGCTTTATGTACACATCCAACTGATTTTCGTGCCAACTTAAAGATGTTGCTCCGGCTCCATAATAATTACCCATATCTTGCCAAATCCAGCCATCGGGCGTAATTTGAGCACCATACAAAGAATCGCAGCCCACTACTTTGCCTTGTATTTGTTTAATACCAGCTTGCTTTATAACCTCAAGCCATTGTGTTAATACAGCAGAAGTTCCTTGATTATAGCGCCAAGAACCTAGGCTTGGGTCGCCGTCGCCTAAAAGGATAATATCGCCATTTAAATTACCTTCTTTTGAAATGTTGCCGGTATAGGCCAATTGTGTTTTATAGGTAAAGTTAGGTCCCAACAAATACAGTGCGGTAGCAGATGTAATGGTTTTTAAGGTAGATGCAGGGGCTAGGCCCTGCATCTCATTTTTAGCAAACAGCACTTCGCCCGTTTGGGCATCGAGTACGGTGAGCGAAATACTAGCATACTGCATTTGCTCATCGGCAGCAAAACGAGTATAGGTTTGTTCTATTTTTTTTGTCAATTCGCTTTGCGCAAACATGCTAAGCGTAGGTAAACAACAGGCTAGCACCAAAAGAACTACTTTTCTCATGCTTAAAAGTAGAAAAATTATGGCAAGAAAAAACCTCCTGAAATTCAGAAGGCTTGCTAATTAAACTAAATACTTTTACACTAAGCCATTCGCTACCAAATACTCGGCAATTTGCACGGCATTTGTTGCAGCACCTTTGCGCAAGTTATCGGCTACAATCCACAGGTTTAAGGTATTTGCCTGAGATTCATCGCGGCGTATGCGACCTACAAATACCTCATCTTTTTCATGGGCATCTTTGGGCATAGGGTATTTTAAATTCGCCGGATCATCAACTACAATTAGTCCTGCTGTTTGGGCTAAGAGTTGGCGCACTTCTTCTACACCAAAATCTTTTTCAAACTCAATATTAACGGATTCGGAGTGCCCACCCATTACCGGAATACGTACCGTAGTAGCTGTTACTTGGATACTATCGTCGCCCATAATTTTCTTGGTCTCCACAATCATCTTCATTTCCTCTTTGGTGTATCCATTTTCTTGAAATACATCAATATGAGGAATCACATTTAAATCGATGGTATACGGATAAGCCATTTCGCCCGATATACCTTTACGCTCGTTCATCAATTGCTCCACGGCTTTTACACCCGTGCCGGTTACCGATTGGTAGGTAGAAACCACCACCCGTTTAATACCATATTTTTTGTGTAGCGGCTCTAAAACCACCACCATTTGAATGGTAGAACAATTCGGGTTGGCAATAATTTTATCTTGTTTGGTTAATACATGTGCATTTACTTCGGGCACCACTAATTTTTTGTCAGGATCCATGCGCCAAGCCGATGAATTGTCTATAACAACAGTTCCCAATGCAGCAAAACGAGGCGCTTCGGTTAATGAAGTTGCCCCTCCGGCAGAAAATAAGGCAATATCTGGTTTAGCCGCAATAGCTTCATCAATGGTGAGTACCTTCACGTCTTTACCCTTAAAACGAATAGTTTTACCCGCACTCTTAGCAGAGGCAACGGGTAGTAATTCTGTTAATGGGAAATTACGTTCTTCTAATACTTTCAACATCACAGTGCCTACCAAACCGGTGACACCTACTACAACAACTTTCATTTATTTATTAGTTAAATAATTTAATTATTGGTAAATTCATGCGTTTAATGCTTACAAATATGAAAAATAGTTTAGTCTTTTTAGCACTGCTGTGCATCAATTCTGCTTTTGGTCAAATAACCGACGGATTTAATGACGGGGATTTTACGAACAATCCAACGTGGGTAGGAAGTGGTTTTCAGGTAAATGCAACGCAACAATTACAGACTTCTAGTTCTGGTGGGCTCAATCAAACTGTTAATCTGATTACACAAAATGCCAAAGTTTTAAATGTGGTTTGGGAGTTTTATGTTCAAATGAATTTTGATCCTTCGGCGAATAATCAGATGAGGATTTATCTAATTTCAGATAAAACGGATTTAAGTGCTGACTTAAATGGCTATTTTTTGCAGATTGGTGAAAGTGGTTCTACAGACTCCTACGACCTTTATCGTCAAGACGGTTTAGTAACAACTAAAATTATTGACGGACCACCCAAAACTAGAGTAAGCAATACTCAGCTATTAGCTCGAGTTCGAATTTCACGTAATATTGCCGGAGTGTGGAATATAGAAACCGATATTACTGGTGGGACTAATTATGTATCAGAAGGAACTCAAACAGATTTAACACATCTTATCACTTCTTGGTTTGGAATACAATGCAAATACACCTCCACAAACTCGGATAAATTTTATTTTGATGATTTAACAATAGATCATCTTATGTTGGATAATATACCTCCGCAACTACTTTCTGCAAAAGGAGTAGATGTACATACCGTTGAGGTTACTTTTCACGAACCTGTAAGCCTAGAAACGGCTTTAAACATAATAAATTACAACTTAAAAGACTTAAATCAAGATTATGGCACACCTAGTACAGCAAAAAAAACAGATATGCTCAATACCTTTTTGCTTGAATTTGTAAATGAACTAAATACGAATAGTTACAACATTAAGGTAAACAACATGACTGACTTTAACTTTAACACACAACAAAATTCCAACTCTGCCAGTTATTACTATGAAAAACCCTATGTAGCACAAGCAAAAGACATCCTCATTAACGAAATTTTTGCAGATCCATCGCCGCAAATTGATTTACCTAGCGTAGAATTTATAGAACTTTGGAACACCACCGATTTTCCCATTTCGGTACAAAATTGGACCTATAGCGATGGCACTAGCACCGCCACCATTGGCAATGTAAGTTTGGACCCGCATGAATTTGTGATTTTATGTGCCTTAACCGATGTGCCTAATTTTACCCTTTATGGAAAAGTCATTGGATCAAGCACCTGGCCAAGTCTAAATAATGCAAGCGATATGTTGGTGCTGAAGAATGATAAGGGAGTAGTAATGGACCAAGTAAATTATGCCGATACCTGGTATAAAGACGCTACTAAAAAACTGGGCGGATATAGCTTAGAACTCATCAACCCGAAAGCAATTTGTACGGGCATTCAGAATTGGGGAGCCAGCTCGGATATCAGCGGCGGCACTCCGGGGAAAATAAATAGCATTTATCAGGCAGGTACCAATCCGGCACCCTTGCAACTGCTCTCGGTAACCGTATTAGATAGCGTAACCTTAAGCCTTAAATTTAATCGATTTATAGATAGCACCTCGGCGGTAGTGCCTAGCCATTATAATTTAAACAACGGCGTAGGCCAGCCCATCTCGGGAGTGGCAGTGGCGCCCAATTTCACTGAGGTGCAACTAAAGTTTGCAGCCCCTCTTAGCCGAGGCTTAACATACACCCTCAGCAGCAACCAAGTAAGTGATTGTAGTGGGGTGCTCATTCAGGTACCCAATAATAGCACTGATTTTTTTCTACCCCAGAAAATTCTGGTAGGCGATTTACTACTCTCCGAAATCTTATTTAATCCTAAAGTAGGTGGTGTTGATTTTGTAGAAATTTATAACAATACCGACCATCCACTCGATTTAAAAGACTTAGGTATTGCCAGCGCAGACGATCAAGATAAACTCATTAGCCTGAAAGCAGTTAGCGGAGTAAACAATCTCATTCCAGCAAAATCGTATCGAGTACTAAGCACCGATACGGACTATATTTTGGCCAACTACACCGTAAATCAGCCCAATACATTGGTTAAAGTTGTTGCTTTACCTTCGTTTAATGACGATACTGGCGTAGCCATTCTCGTTAGAGATTCCATGCGTATCGATCAATTTAACTATTCGGATAAAATGCATTTCGCACTCCTATCCAATACAGAAGGGGTTTCCTTAGAACGCAGTCTGTTCAGCCTAGCGGCCAATACTCCCGGCAACTTCCGATCGGCAGCAGCAGCAGTTGGCTTTGCTACGCCTGGTTTTCAGAATTCACAATTTTTAGAAGGAGTGGCGGGCGCTAATGAAATTAACTTAAGTTCTGCCACCTTATCACCAGATAACGATGGCTTTGAGGATGCCCTCACCATACTGTATCATTGGCAAACACCTGGCTGGATAGCCAACGTTCTAATTTTTACCGAACAAGGGCAAATGGTGCGCAATCTCATCAAAAACCAAACTATGGGCACAGAAGGCGCATGGGTCTGGGATGGCCTCAATGATCAAGCAGAACGGGTACCCATAGGTATCTACATTCTAAAAATTCAGGTATTTAACACTAGCGGACAAGTAAAAAATTATACTAAAACCTGTGTAGTGGCTACTAAATTGAATTAGCCGCTTTCATGCATCTTGGTTGTAGCTTTTTTTTACCTTTGCTTGAAACCCAAGCAAAACATGCGTGAATCCATTTTGGTTATTGGCTCTAACGGGCAAATTGGGACAGAATTAGTAGAGGCCCTACGCCAAATCAATGGCAACGAGCAGGTAATTGCCTGCGATATTCGGGAGCCTCAAACTTTTACTGGTCCTTTTGAACAAGTAAATGTGTTAGACCAAGAGAACCTACGCAGCCTTTTCGAGAAATACCAACCCACTCAAGTATATCTTTTAGCAGCCATACTTTCTGCAGTTGGCGAACAAAAGCCTAAAAAGGCGTGGGAGTTAAATATGGATGGATTACTCCATGTGCTCGATTTATCGGTTGAGTTTAAGGTGAAAAAAGTATTTTGGCCGAGTTCAATTGCGGTATTTGGGCCACATTCACCCCAAGAACATACCCCCCAGTATTGTATAATGGATCCGAACACGGTGTACGGATTTAGCAAATTAGCCGGCGAACGCTGGTGCGAATATTATTTTACTAAATACGGGTTGGATGTTCGGAGTATTCGTTATCCGGGATTAATTGGCTGGAAAGCGAAACCAGGCGGTGGCACAACTGATTATGCAGTACATATTTTTCACGAAGCCTTAAAAAATGGGCATTACGAATGTTTTTTATCAGAAAACACCGCACTCCCCATGATGTATATGGAAGACGCCATTCGGGCCACCATTCAATTAATGGATGCTCCGGCAGAAAAATTACGCATTCGTTCGAGCTATAATTTAAGTGGCATCAGTTTTACACCCGAACAATTAGCTACAGAAATACGCAAACAAGTTCCTAATTTTACGCTCTCGTACACCGAGAACGATCCACGCCAAGCCATTGCCAATAGCTGGCCAAAATCAATAGACGATAGCTTTGCTAAAGAAGATTGGGGATGGAAATTGTCCTTCGATTTGGCAGACATCAGTACAGATATGATTAAAAATTTAAGTAAGTAATAGCCCATGGGAAGAGCATTCGAATTTAGAAAAGAGCGAAAATTTAAACGTTGGGCCAAAATGGCCGTCCAATTTACCCGTTTGGGCAAAGAGATTGTAATGGCCGTAAAAGCAGGCGGTGCAAACCCCGATGGTAACTCACGTTTGCGCACAGCCATGCAAAATGCCAAAGCGGTAAACATGCCTAAAGACCGTGTAGAAGCTGCCATTAAACGTGCCAGCAATAAAGATGAAAGCAATTACGAGGAACTGGTGTACGAAGGATATGCGGCACACGGGGTAGCTATTTTAATAGAAACTGCTACCGATAATACCAACCGTACTGTAGCCAACGTACGCAGTTATTTTAATAAATGTGATGGCAATTTGGGTAAAACAGGCTCCTTAGATTTTATTTTTACCCGTCAATCGGTATTTCGTTTTGAGCCTGGAGAAGTAGATTTAGAGGAATTAGAATTTGAACTGATAGATGCTGGCCTAGAAGAAATTTATGTTGAAGAAGGCGAAGAAGGAAAAGATATTGCCGTAATTCATACCGCATTTGAAGATTTTGGCAAAATGCAAAAAGCCTTAGAAGAAAAAGGCATTGAAGTAATTAGTGCCAAATTAGAACGAGTAGCACAATCTACAGCTGAGGTGAACGAAGAACAGGCAGTCGATGTATTGAAACTAATTGACAAATTAGAGGAAGACGACGACGTACAGGCTGTTTACCACAACATGGGCTAAGTCCTATTTAAGGTTCTTTATAAAATCTGTTAAGGCGTTTAAAAAGCCTGGGGCTAATGGCCCCTCGGCATTTGAATAATTTGCCAATGGTTTCTGAGTATAGAGCACTTCTTTAAGCACATGATCCATCTTCGGGATTATGACTAGCTGAGCTTGCTTTACTACTCTGGCCAAGGCCTCTGCATCTTTTACCTGTATTTGGCTATCGGCATCACCTTGTAAAATAAGAACCGGTTTTTGTAGCATAGAAGCCTGTGCCAAGGGAGCATATTTGAGTAAAGAGATTAAATATGGCTGTACCGAGGGTCTATAAAGTGCATTAAAATATGAAGGTACTTTTGAAACCAATTTGCCTTCTTTTAAAGAATCGATTATAGTTTGCGATTCTTGCTGTATAATCAAAGGGGCATTTTTAGAAATTTGCTCGGCAATAACTTCATCAAAACTACGGCCCATACCCGACACCAGAACAACTCCAGTAACCCGATCATCTTGGCCGGCGATACTAGCTAACAAAGCTCCTTCGCTGTGGCCAATAAGCACTACTTTTTTGTATTTTAGGGAATCAAGCACGTAGTTAAGCCAACTTTTAACATCGTTTATATAATCATCAAAGCGGAGGTCGGCTTCTTTCATACCCGGGCTACTACTTTTACCCACAGCTCTCTTATCGTACCTTAAGCTTGCAATACCTTGTTTGGCTAAGCCTTCGGCTACTAATTTATACGAGTTTGCTTTTACGCCTAAATAATTATTACCATCTCTATCTGTTGGACCAGAACCGGCGATTATAATGGCTATTGTTTGGTTAGGGTCAGCGGGTAAAAGTGTTCCTGATAAAGACCCTTTGGTAGTAACTAAGTTTATTTCTGTAGATTTTTTTTGGGCAAAAACAGAAAGAATAGATGCCAAACACAAACTAAGCATCAAAAAACCTATTTTTCTCATTCTATAATTTTACTAGGGCAGCTTTGATTTCTTCCATTAACCACATGGGGGTTGACGTAGCGCCGCAGATTCCCACTTTTTCGCCAGGAGCAAACATGGAAGAGTTTAATTCGCCAACATTGGATACGAAATACGTATTGCTATTGTACTTTCTGCATACTTCGTACAACACTTTGCCGTTAGATGACTTTTTACCCGATACAAAAACAACTTTATCGAAATTCTTTACAAACTCGGGCAATTCCTTGTCGCGGTTAGATACTTGTCTGCAAATGGTATCGTGGGCCTTTATATCATAGCCACGGCTAATTAGTTCTTCTTTAATTTGATAAAACTTCTCGGTACTTTTGGTGGTTTGACTGTAGAGTGTAAATGATTTAGGCAAATCAACCTGATCTAGTTCGGTCAAATCTTGAAATACCAATGCTTTGTTATTGGTTTGTCCTTGCAGAGCAATAACCTCAGCATGGCCGTGTTTCCCAAAAATGAGAATTTTCTCTTTATCATCAGATGAATTTTTGATGCGGTTTTGCAATTTCAATACTACTGGGCAAGAAGCATCAATTAGCGTTATATTTTTTTCTAAAGCTATTTTATACGTTTCGGGTGCTTCGCCATGTGCCCGAATGAGCACTTTTTCATTTTCTAAACTGGGCAACTCTTCATGAGAAATTATACACAATCCTTTTGCTTTTAACCGTTCTACTTCTTCATCATTGTGCACAATATCGCCCAAACAATACAAATAGCCTTGTTCGGCTAAAATTTCTTCGGCCATATCTATGGCATAAACCACACCAAAGCAAAAGCCCGAATCACCATCAATAGTCACTTGAAGATTATAACTCATAACAATTCAAAAGTACAAATTTAGCAGGGTTTAACCCAATAATTTAAGGCCATAAAAAAAAGAAATTGTGCTAGTAAGAGTGTGACTGCTACGAAACTTTTAGTGCTCTTTTTTTGATTGAAAAAGAGCCAAAAACAACCGAATGAAAATATAAACCAAGCAACATAATTTTGTAAGGGAACAGCGGCTGAAGCCCAATACCAATAATCAAAGCGTATAGCTACAGGTTCTATGAATACATCGAGTACTACTAATAAAGCTGCAGCCAGCACCGCCTTTAACACATCAGATTTAATGGGTACATATTGTATAGCACTTCCGGCGGCGAAAATTAATAAGACCCAATTTACCCCGATAAGCAAAGGGATATTGGCAAGTTTAAAACCCAATGCATCGCCATACTGATAGCTGCCAAATATGACTCCGGTATGCACTCCTAAGAATTCTATACCGAAACCTAAACAATAAATAAGTAGTGCAAAGCGGCTGTTAAAAGACTCATAACTCCACACTAGCAAGACTAACATGAGGAGTAAATGAAAGGGAATAAGGCTCGTGAATAGCTCTTTATAGCCGAAAAAAAAGCCTAAAAAACCTACAAGGTGAAATAGAATTACGAAAAAACTTAAGATATATTCTTTCTTTTTCATGCCACATTTCGCCCTTTCCATGTACTGCTACGGGTTAGTTTTTTTTGTGCAGCAACAAAGGCAAGCAATACAAAACTAAGCAACTGTAGCGGATGTAGTACTATGCTTTTCCATAGCGATTGCCCGGATAGCAAGGCAATCATTACCCGGCTTAGTAAAATTAAGCTTAAGGCAAATAAACTTAATCGGATATCGACAAAGAAAATTAAAAGCAAGGGGGCCACAACCAACAAAAATAAATACACACTAATCACAAAAATGCTATTGCCAAAGCCAAGCAATACGTTTTTACTAAAACCCTCCAAAGCCTCCGAAAATCCACAATACATTCTGCTCGATATAAATCCACGGTCTAGCAGAACCTCTCCATCGCCGCCCCAAAATTTTACAGCTCTCATAATTTCTATGTCTTCCACCACATTTGCCTTCACGTGTTCGTGCCATTTATTTTGGCGATAGCTAGCTGCATCAAAGGCCATGCATTGGCCATTAGCAGCTGAAAAAAGTAGGTTCTTAGAGAGTTGTACCAAACGAAGCGGCAACAAATTGAGCAACACATAATTAATGAGTGGCACGAAGAGATGTTCCCCAAAAGTGCACATCTCTTGCGTAGGGAATATACTCAATAAATCTAGGCGACGGATTTTCATGCGATGAATCAGGGCAGCAATGAACCCGGGTTGCACCCAAGTATCGGCATCTAAAAATACCCAATAGGTACCCTTGGCTTCTTTAGCCAATTGATGACAGGCATAATTTTTTCCCAACCAGCCCTCAGGCAATGCTTGTCCTGTAAGCACTTTAAATCGAATATCTTTTGCGGCAAAAGATGCGCAAATAGCGGCGGTAGCATCGGTAGAGCCGTCGTCTAAAACTAAAATTTCTAGGTTAGGGTAATCTTCTTGCGCTAAAGATGTTAGGAGCTTAGCCATGTTTCGCTCTTCATTTCGGGCCGGAATAAGTATAGAAACCAATTCCTTGTGCTTTAGAGCACTTTTAAACAAAAAAGGACGAGAGATAAAATTAAATAGCGTTACAGAAAAGCGAATGACTAAAAAAAAGAAAAACACATATACCCCTATCATACGTATACGATTTCTTGGTTTTGGCTACGTTTTGCTTGGCTATAATGCTTATTGTATTCGCTTTTAATAAGCTGCAAACTGGTAAACTCGGCCCCTTCCCAAGTTTGCAAATAGGCCTTGGCCGTAGGTTTTTTAAACTGAAAATAATCTACCAAAAGTGCTACAAATAGGTATTGAAATTTACGGTCGGAGGAATTAATAATATTCATCAACCCTTTCTCAAATAACACCTCATCGCAGTGGCTAGAGAACAATTTACCTTGCGGAAAAATGACTACCAAATTAGCCGGATCGTTTAATAATTTACCGGCATATTCTAAGGTTTCAATCATGCTTCGCGATTGCTTTTTCACCGAAAAGGCACCCAAATATTTTAAAAATCCGTGAGAAAGATAATTCTCTTCGGTTACCAAAATATGGAATTTTTTATGCAGAAAGAAACGGTTCAGCTGGAATAGTAAAAAGCCATCCCACCAGGAAAAATGATTGGACAGCAATAAAACAGCACGCTTTGGGTCAATTTCGATCGGATTATAGTCAAAATACTTAAAATCACGGCCAATTATCCGGTTGATATACCAGGTAAAGAAGGCATAAATAAAAGCGTTTCGGCGTGGCGGATACATGGTTTAAATATAGGTAATTTTACAAAGCGTTTCGCTTTCAGGCAGATAAGTCATCCACAATTTTTGCTGAGAGTAAAGCCAACGGAATGCCGCCACCAGGATGCACGCTGCCACCAACAAAGTACAACTCTTTGATTTTAGACGAGAAGTTGGCATGGCGCAAAAAAGCCGCAAACTGATTATTAGAACTGGTTCCGTACAAGGATCCTTGGTACGAAGCGGTTTTTTGTTCAATGCTTCGGGGGTCTAATAGCTCTTCACTAACTATGAGCGGAGCAATATCCCGATTCAACATGCGGGATAACTTTTGGAGAATGTTTTTTCGTGTTTCTGCAATAAGTTTATCCCAATTCTGGCCTGTATTGGCCGGTACGTTTATCATCACAAACCAGTTTTCAGCACCTTTTGGCGCATCTTCAGTTTGGTATTTAGCACTTATATTGACGTAAATGGTAGGGTCAACATCTATAGCTTGGTGCTCCCAAATAGCTGCAAACTCTTTTTTATAATCTTCGCTGAAAAAAATATTGTGCAAGTCTAATTCCGGAAACTCCGCTTTAATGCCCCAATAAAAAATGAGTGCCGAACTGCTTCTCTCCTGACTCAGGATACGTTTTGGAGCGGCTTCATTTTTTAACAATTGACGATAGGTAAACCAAATGTCCATATTAGAGATCACCCGGTCGGCGGGTATAATTTCTCCATTTAAACGGATGCCGTTAACTTTTTTATCCTCCACCAAAATTTCTTCTACACGGGCATGGTAATTAAATTTTACGCCTAAATTTTCGGCCAGTTTAACCAAACTTTGCGTAATGGCCACCATGCCTCCATTCGGAAAATAAGCGCCGAAATGCTGCTCTAAATGCGGAATTACATTTAACGTTGCCGGTGCTTTGTATGGGTTAGATCCGTTATAAGTAGCATAGCGGTTAAAAAATCGAATGGTTTTATCGTCTTTAAAAAAATCGATATTCGCGGTATTCATACTCCGAAAAGGATCGATTTTCGGAAATCGGAATATAGCTTTTAAAGTTTCCCAGTTCAAAAAAGATTGAATTCGTTGCAGACTTTTTTCTAGAAAAATAGCGTGGGTAATACCATAAATTCGGGCGCTATAATCTAGAAATTTATGTACAGACGAAGCTGGATCTTTGGTTTTTAAAGCTATTTCTTCAGCCAATTTATCTCGGTTGGCCCAAGCATTAATACGGGTACCATCTTCATAAAAATAACGGCAAACCGTTTCCAATTTCTCGTAAGTAAACTCATCTTTTGGATTTTTACCGGCCAAAGTAAACAGCTCATCTACATATTGTGGCATGGTAAACAAACTCGGGCCGGCATCAAACCTAAAATCGCCAGATCTAAACTCTGACAATTTACCACCGGGATAGGCATTGGCTTCGTAAATAGCTACTTCATGACCTTTAACGGCCTGCCGAATGGCTGATGCAATTCCGGCAATTCCGGCGCCAATAACAATTACTTTAGCCACTAGGCCTCTTTTTTAGAATTAATCACCAAACGTTCCACAATCCGGTTGTTTTCTACATGTTCTGAAACAATTTCTTCTACATCACTCAACTGCACTTTGCCATAAAAAACACCTTCGGGATAAACCACCAAAATGGGTCCACGTTCGCAAAGATCAAAACAGCCGGTTCGCTGGGTTCTGATTTCGGCATTTAGCCCTTTATCTTTTATCGCTTTCTTAAAAGCAGTCACTAAAGCCAGCCCATTAGCTTCGCCACAGCAGATACGAGCATCGGCTGCCCGTTGATTGGTGCAAATAAAAAGGTGTTTTTGATAGATCATAATAAGATTAGTGAATTTGCATTTCTAGTATGTTAAAATTGTATTTAACAAATGCAAGGCAACCCCAATAGTAAATTAACAAGGGACTTTGTTATTTACGTTTTGATGCGCCCAGAACTATAAAAGCATATCCTAAATATAAAGCTGAGACAATAGCTGTCAGAATAAAAATATCTAAATTCTCCATGTCATTTTTTCAAATTAAGGTAAATGAGCAGTCCTATCATTGTTGGTGGCCATAAACCAATAAATATAGCCCTCTCATAATCTTTCAATATTAGATAGTGGTATTCAGAAATAAATATGGTAACAATGATTGCTGCTAAAATAAGGTATTCTAATAAGGGTGTCTTTTTCATATTTTAAATAATAGTTTTTATAAATATATAACTTCTATGTCTTCTAGGTGTTATATTGTATGCATTTTGCAAATAATTGCTTAAAAATAGCAATTTTTGAAACTAACATGACGAACAAAACAATAGTAGTAAGTGGCGGTACCGGCCTTATTGGTCAACGATTATGCAAAACCTTGCTTGATAAGGGCTACGAAGTACGTATTTTAAGTAGGCAACTAAACCCAAGCATGGATAAACGCATTCGTTCGTTTGCCTGGGATGTTTCTAAAAACGTAGTAGACGAACGTTGCTTTGAAGGAGCAGTTGCCGTCATCCATTTAGCAGGTGAGGCTATAGTAGATAAAGCTTGGACTCCGGCTAGAAAAAAAGCCATTATTGATAGTAGAACAGACTCTGTACGCTTAATCTACACCGCCTTAAACAGCTATAACACATCCGTTAAAACTGTAATTTCTGCCGCTGCCATAGGTTTTTATAGCGATAGAGGCGATGAATTGCTAAGTGAAAATAGCCCGGCAGGTGAAGGATTTTTAGCCGAATCCTGTATAGCCTGGGAACAAGCTATTGATGAGGGTGAAGCACTCGGATTACGCATCGTAACATTTCGTACCGGAATAGTGCTGGATGTGGCGGGCGGCGCTTTACCTCCTATGGCATTGCCTGTAAAATTCGGTTTCGGCGCAAACCTAGGTTCGGGCAAACAATGGATTTCCTGGATTCACTGGGAAGACGTGGTAAACATGTACCTATTTGCAGTAGAGCATAGCAATTTGCAAGGCACCTACAACATGGCAGCACCTGAACCCATTACCAATAGCACATTTACGCAAGCCCTGGCTAAACAATTTAAAAGACCACTCTGGTTGCCACAAGTCCCAGCCATTTTACTAAAAGCAGTATTAGGCGAACGCAGTGCCGCAATTTTAGGAAGCACTCGAGTAGCTGTTTCTAAAATTCAAGATGCCGGATTTAAATTCAATTTTCCAAGTATTTCATCAGCCTTAAAAAATTTGTATGCCTAAAGCAGCTGTTACTATTTTTTGGTTTCGTAGGGATTTACGTCTACATGATAATCGTGGACTTTTTGAAGCGCTTAATGCCGGCTTACCGGTAGTGCCGCTCTTCATTTTCGATCGGAATATTCTCGATAAACTCAGCGACTGCAGCGATGCTCGAGTCGGCTTTATTCAACAAGAACTAAGAGCCCTTAATGAAGAATTAAAAGCCGCCGGCTCATCAATGCTGGTAAAACATGCCACGCCGGAACAGGCTTGGGAAGAAGTATTAAATGAATATGAGATAAAAAATGTTTTTGCGAACCACGATTACGAACCTTACGCTCGTACACGAGATGAACAATTGGCTACTCTATTTTCACAAAAAGGAATTGCTTTTCATACGTTTAAAGACCACGTAATTTTTGAGAAAGACGAAGTAGTAAAAGACGACGGAAAACCCTATACCGTGTTTACTCCATACAGCCGTAAATGGTTACAAAAATTGAGTGAAACGGGAATTAAAACTTACCCGAGTGAAACCCTCTTAGCTAGTTGCGAACAGTTAAAAAATAGGGAAATACCTAGCTTAGAATCCATGGGCTTTGAGCCAAGCAGCATACGCATTCCGGGAAAAGAGTACACAAATGTGTTAGATAACTATGGCAAAAACAGAGATTTTCCAGCTTTGCCAGCTACTTCTAGAATAGGTCTTCATTTACGTTTCGGCACCCTCAGTATTAGAGAATTGGTGCAAACTGCACAAACCGTAGCCGATAAAACGTGGTTAATGGAGCTCATTTGGAGAGAGTTCTACTTCGCGATTTTATGGCACTTTCCGCATAGCGCCACACAAGCATTTAAGCCTGCATACGATCGCATAGAGTGGAGAAATAACGAACAAGAATTTGCCGCTTGGTGCGCAGGGAAAACAGGCTACCCCATTGTAGATGCCGGAATGCGGGAATTGAATAACACGGGTTTTATGCACAACCGGGTACGCATGATTGTAGCTAGCTTTTTAACCAAACACCTCTTAATTGATTGGCGTTGGGGCGAAGCTTATTTTGCGCAAAAATTGTTAGACTATGAACAAGCTAGTAATGTAGGTGGCTGGCAATGGGCTGCCGGTTGTGGTAACGATGCAGCTCCTTATTTCAGAGTATTTAACCCCACCTTACAAACGCAAAAATTTGATGCCCAACTCGTATATGTAAAAAAATGGGTTCCCGAATTTAGTGATCCGTTTACCTACAATAAACCCATAGTAGATCACGCCTTTGCTCGTGATAGGGTGTTAAGTGTATACAAGAAGGCTTTAGAAAAATAGCGTTTAGTTTGCTACGTCGGTTACTTTGATATCAAAAAACAAACAAGAGAAAGGAGCAATACTTTGACTTCCTGAAAGGCCATATCCTAGAGCTGATGGGAGGATAATTTGCATGGTACCTCCTTTTTTCAGCAAAGGAAGTGCTAAACGCCAACCCTCCACCGTGCTACCCAAAGTAAACGTAGCTGGTGAACCGGCTGTTGTTTTATCAAAAACAGTCCCATTGAGCGTTTTACCGGTGTATTCTACAGAAATAGTACTTGATAATGATATGGTTTCAGTGCCAGATCCCGGATCGCTTAACTTGTAATAATAACCTTCTGCTGCTTTGGTAAAGCCTGTTAAATTATTTGCTTGCATGTATTGCAGCATGGTAAAATCGTCGTACTCGGCCAATTTGGTTGCGGTAATTGCAGTAATTGTAAAATCTACCGAACTATTCCCGGGTACGCTACCACTGCCTGCTTTGCCAAAGGCAAATCTCGAGGGTACAATTACACGGATAGTTCCACCCTGTTTTATCAAGGTATTTTTAATTACTTCACGCAAAGAATCTGGCTTAAAATAGCCGAAATAACCACCATAACGGTTGTTAAAGGTGTCAATAGAGGCATAGGTGCCATCTAATGTTTTAATGGTATAAATCAATGGGATTTGGATAGAATAATCAATATTCGGACCGGTTCCAACCTGGGTTACCTGATAATATATACCGGTTTGGCCATACTGCTGAACCGATAAATTATTGCTTTGAATATAGTTGGTTACAGCTTGCGCATCTACTTCGGCAATAGTTGGATAGGTTTTGGTACAGCCACTTAAGCCGGCTAAAGCTAGCATAGAAGCACAAAAGAAAGCGAAAAAGTTTCTAGTCATCGGATTTTCTGAGTCACAAATTTATCCTTTTTAACCGAAAAAACGACAGCTTAACATTATTTAACAAAAAAAACCGCTCTGATTTGCATTAGAACGGCTCTCTTTTGCAAGTACTTAGTAACAATATTTATTAGCCTCAATAAGCTGTTTGGCTACACGTTGACGGGCATCTTTTATATTATAAGGTGCCAGCTTGGTAAAGCGGCGTAAGCCTACCAACATCATGTTTAATTCATCGCCTTCGGCAAAAGAGTTTAAGGCTTCTTTACCAGCCAAATAAACCGAATCTACAGCTTCTTGCAAATAAATACGCATCATATCTAATTGGCCTTGCACGGCTTCTTCGCCTCTAGCTTTTACCAATTTTTCTACTCTCAAAATCGTCGATTCGACTACATATACCGCACCAATAATATCGGCGATATTCATCAGAATTTCTTGCTCTTTCGCCAAACTCATCATAAGTTTTTGCACGGCAGAACCGGCAATCATGAGACCTGCTTTTTTCAGATTTTTAAGCGTCTTTTTCTCGGCTGCAAATAAACTGTCATCCTCTTCGCCAAATTCAGGAATAGACATCAGTTCTGAAGCAACCGCTTGCGCAGGCGTCATTAAATCCAATTCGCCTTTTAAGGCACGTTTCAAGAGCATGTCTACAATCAGTAAACGATTAATTTCATTCGTTCCTTCGAAAATACGGTTGATACGGCTATCGCGGTAGGCTCTATCCATAGGCGCTTCGGCAGAATAACCCATGCCGCCATAAATCTGCACACCTTCATCTACCACATAATCCAACATTTCCGATCCCCATACTTTTAAAATAGCGCACTCAACGGCAAATTCTTCGGTAGATTTTAGCTTGGCTTTTCCTGTTTCCATGCCTCCAGCAACGAGTGCATCGTAGGCATCGTCGATGTTTTGGCCAGCTCGGTAGCAGGCACTTTCTATAGCGAAATTGCGGGTAGCCATTTCAGCCAATTTATAACGTATAGCCCCAAATTTTGAGATTTGGAGTTTGAATTGCACCCGCTCATTGGCGTAATTAATAGACTTATCAATTACCGCACGAGAAGAACCGATAGCTGCTGCACCCAATTTAATACGACCAATATTTAAAATATTTACGGCAATTTTAAATCCATTTTGGCGATCGGAAAGCATATTTTCTACCGGCACCGGGCAATCGTTAAAAAAGACCTGCCGGGTTGAGGAACCTTTAATTCCCATTTTATGCTCTTCGGGATTCATGGTAATGCCACCAAAACCTTTTTCTACAATAAATGCAGTAAGATTTTCATCGTCTTCAATTTTGGCAAACACAATAAAAATATCGGCAAAGCCACCATTGGTAATCCACATTTTTTGGCCGGTAATTAAATAATGAGTACCCTCTTTATTCAATACCGCTTTGGTACGCCCCGAATTGGCATCGGAACCCGAGTTTGGTTCGGTTAAACAATAGGAAGCTTTCCATTCTCCGCTAGCTAATTTGGGAATGTATTTTGTTTTTTGGGCTTCGTTACCATAATATAAAATAGGCAAGGTACCAATACCGGTATGCGCCGAGATGGCTACGGCAAAGGAGTGTCCGGCACCAACAATATCGGCCACCAACATAGAGGTGTTGAAGTTTTTACCAAAGCCGCCATATTCTTCAGGTATAGAAACAGCTAATAAGCCCAATTCGCCAGCTTTATCGAGCAAACTTGGCATCAAGCCTTCCTCTAGCTTATCAATGCGGTCTAAATTTGGGTTAACTTCTGCCTGCAAAAAATCTTCGCAGGTTTTTTTAATCATTAATTGTTCTTCATCAAACTCTTCGGGAATGAAAATGTCTGCTGCTTCGGTGTCTTTGATGATGAATTCACCACCTTTTGTATGCGTTTTTTCCATGATATGTTGATTTATAGCAGTTCGAAAATGCCTGCTGCTCCTTGGCCAGTACCTACACACATAGTTACCATGCCATATTTTTTGTTTCTTGCTTTTAATTCGTTGAGTACTTGTACGGTTAATTTGGCGCCTGTACAACCCAATGGGTGACCAAGGGCAATGGCTCCACCATTCACATTCACGATATCGGTATTTAAACCTAAGGTGTTTATAATGGCTAAAGATTGAGAGGCAAAGGCCTCATTCAATTCAATTAAATCCAACTGATCTTGTTTCATGCCCGCTTTTTTCAAGGCCAAAGGAATAGCTTCAATAGGACCAATGCCCATAATTCGAGGAGGAACGCCTGCAACACCATAACTAACCAAACGGGCAATAGGCTGTACATTTAATTGCTTCAACATACTTTCAGAAACTACCAATACAAAGGCAGCACCATCAGATGTTTGCGAAGAATTACCCGCCGTAATGCTTCCATTGGCCGCAAAAACCGGCTTTAGTTTGGCTAATTTTTCAATGCTCGTATCCGATCTCGGACCTTCGTCGGTATCAACGATATAGTCTCGAGTTTTCTTTTTTAGATTGGCATCCACATAATTTTCGGTAACGCTGATGGGCAACACCCCAGCTTTTAAACGTCCGCTTTCTAAACCTTTAATTGCTTTTTGGTGAGAATTAAATGCAAATTCATCTTGCGCTTCTCTGCTCACTTTGTAGTCGTTGGCTACAGCCTCGGCGGTTAAACCCATGCCCCAATACCATTCGGGATGAGCTTTGGCAACTTCGGGGTTGGGCACCAATTTCCAACCACCAAAAGGCATGCCCGACATCACTTCAACTCCACCAGCCACAATACAATTGGCCATACCCGAACGAATTTTCGCCACGGCCGTAGCAATGGTTTCTAAGCCGGAGGCGCAATAGCGGTTCATGGTTACCCCAGGAACTTTATCGGTATTTAATCCAATTAATGAAACCATACGAGCAATATTTAAACCTTGCTCGGCTTCGGGAGTGGCATTGCCGACAATCACATCGTCTATTTGATCTTTATCTAAATTAGGCACAGAGGCCACGAGGGCTTTTACTACTTCGGCAGCCAATTCATCGGCCCTAGTAAAACGGAAAACTCCTTTTGGGGCTTTGCCCACCGCGGTACGGTATCCTGCTATGATATATGCTTCTTGCATGATTCTCCTTAATTAATTTCTTAATGGTTTACCCTTGGTAATGATACTTTGAATACGTTCCAAGGTTTTCTTTTCTCCGCACAGCGATAAAAAAGCTTCACGCTCTAAATCGAGCAAATACTGTTCGCTTACCATGCTTGGTGCCGACAAATCGCCACCACACATCACGTAGCCTAATTTTTCAGATATTTTTTTATCGTGTTCCGAAATGTAATTTCCGGCAAACATAGAGTTGGCACCTGCGTAAACAATGCCTAAACCCGATTTGCCCAATACTTTTATATCCGTACGACGAACCGGTTGTGTATATCCGGCATCGGCTAGCTCCAAGGCTTTAGCTTTTGCATCGGCTATTAAACGACTGCGGTTCATGGTGATACTGTATTTACCCGCTTGTAAATAACCCAAATCAGCTGCCTCAGCACCCGAGGTAGAAACCTTGGCCATGGCAATAGTTAAAAAGCGATCTTTCAATACATTTTGGTCTATTTGGCCATCTTTCAATTCATCGGAAACCCGTAAGGCAAATTCTTTGGTGCCTCCTCCTCCAGGAATTAAGCCTACGCCGAATTCTACCAAGCCCATATAGGTTTCGGCATTAATTTGTACGTGATCGGCGTGTAAAGCAAATTCGCAACCACCGCCCAAGGTTAAATTGTGAGGTGCCAAAACCACCGGAATACTCGAGTAGCGCAAGCGCATAGAGGTATTTTGAAAAGCCCGAATGGCCATGTTAATTTCATCCCACTCTTGCTCAATGGCCGCCATAAAAATCATCCCGATATTGGCACCGGCAGAAAAATTGGCTCCATCGTTTCCGATAACCAATCCGCGGAAATCTTTTTCGGCCAAATCAATGGCTTTGTTTATACCTTGAATCACATCGCCACCAATGGTATTCATTTTGGTATGAAATTCTAGGTTGATGATGCCATCGCCCAAATCGGTGATGGTGGTACCGCTATTTTTCCAAATGGTTTTGCTAGCCCGAATGTTATCTAAAATAATAAAGGCATCGGTACCCGGTATGGCTTTGTAACTTTTGCTCGGAATATCGTAGTATTTTTTTACACCATCTTCTACCTTGTAAAATGAGGTATGTCCGGCAGCTAGCATTTCGTGTACCCATGGGGCTGCTTCGTTGCCTAGGGCTTTCATTCCGGCAAGTGCTTCGCTGATGCCAATAGCATCCCATACTTCGAAAGGACCTAACTCCCAGCCAAAGCCGGCACGCATGGCGTCGTCTATGCGGTACAATTCGTCAGAAATTTCGGGAATACGATCGGATACATATTCGAATAAACCGAAGAAAGCCGTTCTAAAAAATTCGCCGGCTCGGTCGGTACCTTTCGCATAGGCCTTCATCCGATTGCGGAGGTTATCAATTAATTTTAAACCATCGAGTGTAGCCGATTTTACTTTTTCTTGCGGACGGTATTCGAGTGTTTTTAAATCGAGGGCTAAAATTTCGCTTTTGCCATTTTCGCCTTTTACTTTTTTATAAAATCCTTGCTTGGTTTTATCGCCCAACCAATTCTTTTCTTTCATTTTTAACACATAGCCCGGTAATTGAAAAAGGGAATGTGCTTTATCGTTGGGTACGTTTTGGTATAACCCATTGGCTACGTTAATCATAGTATCTAATCCCACCACATCGGTAGTGCGAAACGTGGCCGATTTTGGACGACCCAATACTGGGCCGGTATATTTATCAACCTCTTCTACTGTTAAGTCCATTTTTTCCACCAAATGCAATAAAGACATGATGGAATAAACGCCCACTCTGTTGGCAATAAAGGCCGGGGTATCTTTACACAAAACGGTAGTTTTACCCAAAAACTGATCGCCATAATTCATCAGAAAATCTACAATTTCCGGATCGGTATGGGGTGTTGGAATAATTTCTAGCAAGCGTAAATAGCGTGGCGGATTAAAAAAGTGGGTACCGCAGAAATGTTTTTGAAAATCTTCGGAACGCCCTTCGGCCATTAAATGAATAGGAATGCCCGAAGTGTTGGAGGTAATTAAGGTGCCAGGCTTACGGAATTGTTCTACTTGCTCGTATACCTTTTTCTTAATATCTAGGTTTTCTACCACCACCTCAATTGTCCAATCGCAGCTGCCAATATCTTTCATGTTATCGGTAAAATTACCGGTGCTAATTCGGCTAAGGCTACGCTTGGTAAAAATGGGCGATGGGTTAGATTTTACTGCTGTTTCTAAAGCCGCATTTACAATTTTATTGCGCACCGCCGGATGCTCCAACGTGAGGCCTTTGGCTTGTTCTTCGGGTGTAAGCTCTTTGGGAGCGATATCTAACAACAACACTTCTAAGCCAATATTGGCAAAATGACAGGCAATACGAGAACCCATAATTCCCGAGCCCAATACAGCTACTTTTTTAATACTTCTTTTCATAGTCCAGATGTAGGGTGATAGGCCAGCGTGAGCTGGTTTATTTTTTGTAAGGCCGCAATTAATTGCTGGCGCTCTTTTTGTTCTAAATGGATGTTTAAATAGTCGTTAAACTTGCGCACTACTTCTTTGGCTTTTTTGCGCTGCTCTTTACCAAAATCGGTGAGGTATATTTTTACCGAACGTTTGTCTTCTGGTGAAACCTTGCGGTAAATTAAACCTAAACCCTCCATGTTATTTAACATACGTGATAGGCTGGTAGATTTTACGCCCAACAAACTAGCAATTTGAGAAACCGCTATACCCTCGTCGTGAATATTAATAAGGGCATAACCCAGGGCTTGTGTAATGCCAAAACTCGAAGCAATTTGGTTATAGGTGTTGGCTACATTTTGCCAAACCACCTTTAAAAAATAATCAACAGTTTCCTCGGGTTTCATCTATTACTATGCTTGCATAACAAATATAAGATTTCAAAATTGATATGCAAGCATAGTAATTGATTTTTTAAATTTTATTGTTGAGTATTTGATACCTTTGTTAAGAAAGGCATACGTATGAAAGAAATTACTGTAAAAGAACTTAAGCGTAAATTAGATAAGCAAGAAGATTTTCAGCTGATAGATGTTCGGGAAGAGTTTGAATATGAAGTATCTAACCTAAACGGCGAAAATATTCCATTGGGCGGACTGCTTTTAGAAGTAGGGAAAATTGCTACCGATAAACCCGTAATTATACATTGCCGCAGTGGCGCACGCAGTGCGGCTGCCGTTATGCAATTAGAGGCACAAGGATTTACCCAATTGTATAATTTAAAAGGAGGCATTCTTGCTTGGGCTCAAGAAATTGACCCTAACATACCGGTATACTAACATGATTTACAAAGTTTTACTCAACGTATTGTTAAATATTGGCATTATGGTACTCACGCTTAGCACCTATTGGGCGGCTAAGGGACAACATTACGGTATTACGGTGGCAGCAATTTTTTCTCTAGCCTTACTTATTTTTTTAAAAGCCAGGTTATTGAAAAACGTAAAAAGCCTCTCAAAAAAAGATTAAATTTCACTTAAACTAAAAAAAATGTTTTTACTCATTTTAGGCCTCGTTGCCTTAATCGTAGGTTTCCAATTGTCTCGTGCCGATAATCCCATTCAAAAATTTAGCAATCCGCTACGCATTGCAGGTGTTTTACTGCTCCTTTTAGGTGCTTCTGTATCTATGTTTAAGGTTATTGATGCCGGCCAAGTAGGTGTGAAAACCTTATTTGGTAAGGTAGAAAACGATGTATTATACAGTGGATTAAACGTGGTCAATCCTTTGGTAGAGGTAACCAACTTTGATACCAAAACACAGAACTATACCATGTCGGGCATTCACGATGAAGGAACTAAAGCTGGCGACGATGCCATACGAGTATTGTCTTCGGATGGATTGGAAGTAACCATTGATCTTTCTGTTTTATTTAAAGTTAGAGCTACCGAAGCACCACGTATTTTAAAAGAGATCGGTAACGATTATTTGGATAAAATTGTTCGTCCAATTTCGCGTACCGCCATTCGCGATAATGCCGTTTATTACGAAGCAGTGGCTTTGTATTCTACCAAACGCCAAGAATTTCAGGATAAAATTTTTAAAACCATTAACGAGAGTTTTGCAAAACGAGGTTTAGTTTTAGAGCAATTATTAGTCCGCAATATCACCCTACCCGAATCGGTAAAGAAAAGTATTGAGTCTAAAATTAATGCCGAACAGGATGCGCAAAAAATGACCTTTGTTTTGCAAAAAGAACGCCAAGAAGCAGAGCGTAAACGAGTGGAAGCACAAGGTATTGCCGATTATCAACGTATTTTATCTACTGGCCTAAGCGACAAACAACTGCAGTACGAAGCCATAAAAGCACAAAAAGAAATTGCCTTATCGCCCAATACCAAAATCATTATTATGGGAAATAGCAAAGGGACGCCGGTGATTATTGGGAATAACTAATGCATGCAGGATAGTTTATACCACCCCTTTAAAACCCTGCAATTTGATAC
>Ga0209550_10000169_pt1 | contig 56334 bp, 46 predicted proteins | sample LauGreSuBDMM15SN_2_FD_187567 | JGI IMG/M metagenome (GOLD analysis project Ga0209550, IMG submission 187567) | Freshwater lake microbial communities from Lake Michigan, USA - Su13.BD.MM15.SN (SPAdes) (version 5) | ecosystem: Environmental > Aquatic > Freshwater > Lake | place: Lake Michigan...
TGCCTTCGAGCCTTGGTGGCAAAAAAACTAATCAATAAAAAACACAGGATACCGTAAGTGTTCTTTTTCGTAGTACGGAGAGTTTTTGTAGAGATAACCCAAAACCTCGAATTTGCTTTTGGCTTTTTCGGGGTTTTGTGTTTTCCAGGCCTCAAAGTTTTTGCGCAATTCTGGGTTATTGGCCAGTAATAACGCCGCATCTTCTTCAAAAGCATAATCTGAGAATCCTTCCTTCTCATTCAGGATTGGGTCGAAAAAATTCCAAGCCATAAAGCCATCCCAAGTTTCTGGGTTGAGCACTTCCAGAATATACCTCATGCCATTTTGTTTTGTGGGTATGATCCAATCTCCGGCATAAAAGGTAATTGGCATTTGTTTGCTGATACTTTCTACACCGCTGTGCACAAAATGCCCTTCATAGGGGTTTTGACTATTTTTAATACTGCTGATATATTTTGCTGTTACCATTATGCTGGTATCTTTGGTTATTTCATATACTTGCACATGGTTTGCTTTGAGCCGTTCTTTGGCTTTTGACCATGCTTGGGGCAATACAAAATAGCTTGGAATCTTTTGGTTCAAGGTTGCATAGCATGAGTCGTAATAGGGGATAGGCTTGGTAAAAGGCTTGCTTTTATTATAGTAGTTACGTTCGTAATTGCCTAGGGTGCTGTTTCTTTTTTCGAGTTCATAGCCTTTAAATTGTAGTGTTTTGCTGGCCTCTCTGCTCACCTTATAGTTGCTGGCATATTGTGTTTGTTTCAGTATCCATATCTGTTGCAATTCTTTGGTTCGAACCAACTCTTTTTTATGCGTTTGGCAATAGCTCTGAAAAGCATCTAGCAGCGCATAAGTGGCTTTTACCCTATCTGGATAAGGTTTGAGCATGTGTGTTTCTGCTACAAAAGCCAAGGTGCCAAAAAGGGCAGCATATCCAGTTGAAAACTTTGGACTTTCAATAAACACTTCATAACCTTGTTCATCTGGCGATTGGCCAAATACATTTACGTAGGGGCACATTTCATATCCTTTCTTTTGCATGTCATTGTATATGGAAGGATTCATATCATTGTAGAGAAAATCGGCTGCTGGTCCGCCCATCTTTTGCTTTTGAGTGGTAATGAGAGTCATGGTATATTGGTAATCTGCGCCGTTGGAAGTGTGGGTATCAAGGAACACATCTGGTTGCCATTGCTGAAATATTTGGTAGAAGGCAAAGGTGTTTTTGGAATCGGCCTTTAAGAAATCTCGGTTCAAATCGTAATTGCAGGCGCTGGCGCGGAATCCTTTTTCGATTGGGCCATTTTGATTGGCACGAGTAAACTCTTTTCTGTTTCGGAGGCCGTCTATATTATAGGCAGGAATAACTAAAATGGTAACGGATTCCGGGATCAACTTTGGGTTTTTGGCAAGGGCGTTGAGGTAAAGTATAGAAGCATCCACACCCTCACTTTCGCCGGGGTGAATGCCATTCATGATGAGCCATACCACATTTCTATTCCACGCCATGTTGGGTTCAAACCGTTTGTTTTTGTTGACCACCAACAAATGAATAGGATTTCCGGCATCGGAGTAAGCAATGGTATGTAATTGCATAAATTCGCAAGCGGAATCTAGTTTTTGGTAGGCTTGAACCAATTCGTGAAATGTAGGAGTAGAGTTTGCCTTGAAATTGGTTTTTGGCAATTGAGCAAATCCGGAAAAAGTAAAAAAGGAAGAAAAAATGATGGAGAAAGCAAACCTATTTTTCATATTTTGGATTGAAAAGGATGGATATTTTGGGCAAAATGAGAAATTTTTTGCGTAAAAAAAGTTTTTTTTGTACCCGCGCTGGCAACAATTTTGGGTGAATGTTGGAAAGATGAAGAAGGAGCCCCAAAACAAGCTTGCAATTAAGTCGTTGAAAATTAGGCTAAATTTGAAAAAAACGCTTAATAATTGCAAATAGATTTGCGTAATTAAAGGTTATCTTTAGCTTTGCCTCACTGTTACGCTTCAACTTCTCTTTAAAATATTTTTGCTTCCTGCTTGTAAACATCCTGCAAAACACTACATTTGCAGTCCTTTTTAAATAAAAAGGCATAATGTAGAATTGTTCTTTGCAGGTTAACTTCCAGAAAATTAGCGCAATAGCTGTTTTTGGAAATTAAAATGGACACAAACGTCGTTGGAATTTACTTTGGTAAGGTCCTAAAAACAATGCCACTTTAGCTCAGCTGGTAGAGCAACTGATTTGTAATCAGTAGGTCGCTGGTTCGATTCCGGCAAGTGGCTCCACTTTAAACCCTTGGGTTTAAGTGATGGGGAGATTCCAGAGTGGCTAAATGGGACGGACTGTAAATCCGTTGCGAGAGCTTCGAAGGTTCGAATCCTTCTCTCCCCACCTTGTGCTGATTAGCACGTAAGGCGTTTATGTACCATTAAAGATATTCACCCACCTTTGTTCAGGCATTGGTGGCTAAAAAGCGAGAGTAGCTCAGTTGGTAGAGCGACAGCCTTCCAAGCTGTAGGTCGCGGGTTCGAGCCTCGTCTCTCGCTCATTAATTTGAGCAGATAAAGAATGTCTTTTTATTATGTTCATCAAGGAAATGCAACTCAGTGCAAATTGAGTTGCATAAGCCTTTGTAGCTCAGTGGTAGAGCACTTCCTTGGTAAGGAAGAGGTCGGCAGTTCGATTCTGCTCAACGGCTCAAATAGAAACTAAAACTTAAAATATAAAACAAAATGGCTAAAGAAAAATTTGACCGCAGTAAACCACACGTTAACATCGGTACAATTGGTCACGTTGACCACGGTAAAACAACCTTAACAGCTGCAATTACTAAAGTATTGTCAGATGCAGGTTTATCAGAAGCTCGTTCATTTGAATCAATTGACTCAGCTCCTGAAGAAAAAGAACGCGGTATTACAATTAATACAGCACACGTTGAGTATTCAACAGCAAACCGTCATTACGCTCACGTTGACTGTCCAGGTCACGCGGATTATGTAAAGAACATGGTAACTGGTGCTGCTCAGATGGACGGAGCTATCCTAGTAGTAGCTTCTACAGATGGTCCTATGCCACAAACTCGCGAGCATATCCTTTTGGCTCGTCAGGTAGGTGTACCTAGAATTGTAGTATTCATGAACAAAGTTGACATGGTAGATGATCCTGAATTGTTAGAGATTGTTGAAATGGAAATCCGTGATTTGTTGAACAAATATGAATTCCCTGGTGATGAAATTCCAATTATTCAAGGTTCTGCTTTGGGTGGTTTGAATGGAGATGCTAATTGGGTTGGTAAAATTATGGAATTGATGGATGCAGTTGATAGCTATATCCCAGTACCTCCTCGTGCAACTGAACTTCCTTTCTTAATGCCAATTGAAGACGTATTCTCGATCACTGGTCGTGGAACGGTTGCAACTGGTCGTATTGAGCGTGGAATCGTGAATTCATCTGAGTCAGTAGATATCATTGGTTTAGGAGCAGAAAAATTAACTTCAGTAGTAACTGGTGTTGAGATGTTCCGTAAAATCCTTGATAGAGGTGAAGCTGGAGATAACGTAGGTTTATTGTTACGTGGTGTTGATAAAAACCAAATCCGTAGAGGAATGGTAATTTGTAAGCCAGGTTCAGTATTGCCACACACTCAGTTCAAAGCTGAAATCTATGTATTGAGCAAAGAAGAAGGTGGACGTCATACTCCATTCTTTAACAAATATCGCCCTCAGTTCTATTTCCGTACCACAGACGTAACTGGCGAATGTCAATTACCTGAAGGTGTTGAAATGGTAATGCCTGGTGATAACGTAACTATCACAGTAGAATTGATCGCTCCAATTGCAATGGAAAAGAACTTACGTTTCGCTATCCGTGAAGGTGGCAGAACAGTAGGTGCTGGTCAGGTAACTGAGATTATTAAATAATTTAATAAACAATTTAGAAAATAAGTGTTGGTTGGGTTTTCCAGCCAACATTTATTGTCTATACGGGAATAGTTCAATGGTAGAATACAGGTCTCCAAAACCTTTGATCAGGGTTCGAATCCTTGTTCCCGTGCAAAAGAAATAATATGAACAAGTTTACAGAATATATCAAGTTGTCTTATGATGAATTGATGAATAAGGTTTCTTGGCCAAGCTGGGAAGACTTGCAGGAAAGTACCATTATCGTGATGATTGCTTCGTTAATCATTGCCTTATTAATTGGTGTAATTGACTTGGCAAGTAGTGCTTCACTTGGACTATTTTACCAATTATTCCAAAGCTAAGATCATTATAAATTGAATCATGACAGAACAAGGAACTGAACAATTTAAGTGGTACGTGGTACGTGCTGTAACCGGTCAAGAAAAAAAGGTTAAAGCACAGCTGGAGGTTGAACTCGAAAGAGCTGGGCTAAAGCCACAGGTTCCGCAAATACTCATTCCAACTGAGAAAATTTACCTGGTTAAAGACGGTAAAAAAATTAGTAAGGAAAAAACGTATTTGCCAGGCTATATTCTGATCAATGCAGATATAGCTGGAGAGGTTGGCCATGTAATCACTTCAATTAATGGAGTAGTTGGTTTTTTGGGAGGAAAAATAGCGCCAACAGCCTTAAGACCTTCAGAGGTTAGTAGGATTTTGGGTAATGTTGACCAGATATCAGAACAAGGTGAAACTTTGATAGAGCCTTATATTGTTGGTGAAAGTGTGAAAGTTGTTGATGGACCATTCACTGGGTTCAGCGGTTTAATTGAGGAAGTAAGTGAGGACAAGAAGAAGTTGAAAGTAATGGTTAAGATTTTTGGAAGAAGAACACCATTGGAATTGAACTTTGGACAGGTAGAAAAAGAAAGTTAATTGTAGTATAGTCTCGTACATACGAGCAAAAAATTAGATGTTATGGCAAAAGAACTAACAGGTTTTATTAAACTTCAAGTAAAAGGTGGCGCTGCTAATCCAGCTCCTCCAATTGGTCCTGCTCTTGGATCAAAGGGTGTAAATATCATGGAGTTTTGCAAGCAATTCAATGCAAGAACCCAAGATAAAGCTGGAAAAATATTACCAGTGGTAATCAGTGTTTATAGTGATAAGTCGTTCGACTTTGTTATCAAAACACCACCAGTTGCGAACCAATTGATTGAAGCAGCAAAAATTGCAAAAGGATCTGCTGAGCCAAATAGAAAGAAAAATGGCACTGTAACTTGGGAACAAGTTCGTGCGATTGCTGAGGATAAAATTGTAGACATGAACTGCTTTAAAGTAGAATCTGCAATGAAAATGGTAGCTGGAAGTGCACGTAGCTTAGGTATTACCATTTCTGGTGAAAATCCGCTTAACAATTAAAATAATTAAGAGATGACAAGGATAAGTAAGAAAAGAAAAGAAGTTTTGAAAAAAGTTGATGCTGCAAAGGCATATACTTTAACAGAAGCTTCTAAATTGGTAAAGGAAATCACTTATACCAAATTTGATGCCTCAGTGGATATCGATGTTCGTTTGGGTGTTGATCCAAAGAAAGCGAACCAAATGGTTCGTGGTGTTGTAGCATTGCCGCACGGAACTGGTAAGGTAATTAAAGTTTTAGCTTTAGTTCCAGCCGATAAAGAAGCAGAAGCAATAGAAGCTGGTGCAGATTATGCTGGTTTGGATGAATATATTCAAAAAATTGAGCAAGGTTGGACTGATATTGATATCATCGTTACCATGCCTGCAGTAATGGCTAAATTAGGTAAATTAGGTAAAATTTTAGGACCTCGTAACTTGATGCCTAATCCTAAGAGTGGTACCGTAACTCAAGAAGTAGGTAAAACTGTAAGAGAAATTAAAGCAGGTAAAATCGATTTCAAAGTAGACAAAGAAGGTATTATCCACACTTCAATTGGTAAATCAACTTTTGCCCCTGAGAAATTGTTTGAAAATGCAGTAGAGTTGATCCAAACATTAGCTAAATTAAAACCTTCTTCTGCTAAAGGTACTTATTTTAGAAGTATTCATGTAAGCAGTACCATGAGCCCAGGAATCACTGTTGATACCAAATCTGTACCAGGTATTTAATCTAAGACCGTAATGAAAAAGGAAGACAAAGTAATAGCAATAAACGCATTGGCTGAAAAGTTCACCCAATACAAGAATATCTATGTTACGGATATTAATAGTTTGAATGCACAAAAAACAAGTGACCTAAGAAGGATGTTGTTTAAAAATGGCATTACCCTAGAAGTAGCAAAAAATACAGTTATCAGAAAAGCTTTCGAAAAATCTGGTCGTGATTTTGGTGCTCTGGTAGATACTTTAAAAGGCAATTCGGCTTTGATGTTCTGCGAAGACATGAAAGCACCTGCAAAAGCAATCAAAGAATTTAGAAAGAAAGATACTATTCCAGCACTTAAAGGTGCTTGTATAGATGCTGATGTGTTTATTGGCGATAACCAATTAGATGCATTGATTGCACTTAAATCTAAGAATGAATTAATAGGTGATATCATTTACATGTTACAATCACCAGCTCAAAATGTTATCAGCGCATTGCAATCAGGTGGAAGCACTATTGCAGGTGTTGTTAAAACATTATCAGAGCGTCCAGAATAATTATACAAAAACAAAAACAAAACAATTAATAACAATTAAATTTTAGAAAAATGGCAGATTTAAAAGCGTTCGCGGAACAACTAGTTAACTTAACAGTAAAAGAAGTTAATGAATTAGCTAAAATTTTGAAGGATGAGTATGGTATAGAGCCTGCAGCTGCTGCTGTAGCTGTTGCCGCTCCTGCAGCTGCAGCTGAAGCTCCAGCAGAAAAAACATCATTTGATGTAATTTTGAAAGCTGCTGGTGCTAACAAACTTAACGTAGTTAAGATTGTAAAAGATCTAACAGGATTAGGCTTGAAAGAAGCTAAAGAATTGGTAGACGGTGCTCCAAAACCTATCAAAGAAGGTGTTGACAAAGCAACTGCTGAAGACTTGAAAGCTAAGCTTACTGAAGCAGGAGCTGAGATTGAAGTTAAGTAGTTCAAAATCAATTGATTTTGAAAATGTGACCCCGACCTTTGTCGTGGGTCACATCTTTGTTTATGCAAATCGTGAGATTGGTTTACCTTTATAATATAATTTAACATTGGCCAAAATTAATAACACGACAGAAAACCGAATTTCATTCGCCTCTGTCAAACCTGTAATTGATTATCCAGATTTTTTGGATGTACAATTGCAGTCGTTCAAGGAATTTTTTCAGTTGGATACAACCTCTGAAAGCAGAACAAATGAAGGCTTGTATAAAGTGTTTTTGGAAAATTTTCCAATTACTGATACAAGAAATATTTTTGTTCTAGAATTTCTTGACTATTTCGTTGATCCACCTCGTTATTCAATTGATGAGTGTATTGAGAGAGGATTAACACATTCAGTGCCTTTAAAGGCAAAATTGAGACTTTCATGTAATGACCCAGAGCACGAAGATTTCAAAACTATCGTGCAAGATGTGTATTTGGGAACTATCCCATACATGACTTCAAGAGGAACATTTATTATCAATGGTGCAGAGCGTATCATTGTTTCTCAGTTGCATCGTTCTCCAGGTGTATTCTTCGGACAAAGTTACCATACCAATGGTACCAAACTTTATTCTGCAAGGGTAATTCCTTTTAAAGGAAGTTGGATTGAATTTGCTACTGACGTAAACAACGTAATGTATGCTTATATTGATCGCAAGAAAAAGTTTCCAGTAACTACATTATTGCGCGCCATCGGATTTGAATCTGATAAGGATATTCTTAACTTATTTGAATTGGCAGAAGAAGTAAAAGTTAGCAAATCTGGATTGAAGAAAGTTTTAGGTCGTAAATTGGCCGCAAGGGTTTTACGCACTTGGATTGAAGATTTTGTTGATGAGGATACAGGAGAGGTAGTATCAATTGAGCGTAATGAGGTAATCATTGAGCGTGATACTATAATCGAAGAAGGTCATATCGATTTAATTGTTGAAGCAGAAGTTAAAACAATTTTATTACACAAGAATGAATCTAGCCACAATGATTTTGCTATCATTTTGAACACGCTTCAAAAAGATACTGCAAACAGTGGTAAAGAGGCTCATGAGCATATCTATCGTCAATTGCGTAATGCTGATCCACCAGATGAGGAAACAGCTCGTGGTGTAATTGAAAAATTGTTTTTCTCCGAAAAACGTTACGATCTAGGTGATGTAGGTCGTTATAGGATTAACCGCAAGTTAAACAAGAATGAACCTCTGAGCAATCGTGTTTTAAGCAAAGACGATATTGTTTCTATCATTAAATATTTGATTGAACTATCAAACTCAAGAGCAGATGTGGATGATATTGATCACTTGAGTAATCGTCGTGTACGTACTGTAGGTGAGCAATTGTATTCTCAGTTCGGTGTTGGTTTGGCCCGTATGGCCCGTACCATCAGAGAGCGCATGAATATCCGCGATAATGAAGTGTTTACACCAACAGATTTGATCAATGCTAAAACATTGTCTTCTGTAATCAATTCATTCTTCGGAACCAATCAGCTTTCACAGTTCATGGATCAAACAAATCCATTGGCGGAAATCACTCACAAGAGAAGAATGTCTGCCCTTGGACCTGGTGGTTTAAGTAGAGATCGCGCTGGTTTTGAGGTGCGTGACGTTCATTATACTCACTACGGTCGTTTGTGTACCATTGAAACACCTGAGGGACCAAACATTGGTTTGATTTCATCTCTTTGCGTTCATGCTAAAATCAATGGAATGGGTTTCATTGAAACTCCATACTTGAAAGTTACTGAAGGTAAAGTTATGACCAACGAACCTGTTACTTATTTAAGTGCAGAAGATGAAGAAGGAAAAGTAATTGCGCAATCAAATGCGAAATACGATAAGAATGGTAACTTTACTGATCCAAAGGTTAAGGCACGTTATGAAGGTGACTTCCCGATGGTGGAACATGATAAATTGGAGTTCATGGATATTGCTCCAAACCAGATTGTTTCTATTGCGGCTTCACTAATTCCTTTCCTAGAGCACAATGATGCGAACCGTGCATTGATGGGTTCAAACATGCAACGCCAAGCAGTACCTTTATTGAAGCCTCAAGCTCCAGTTGTTGGTACAGGATTGGAAGGTCGTGTTGCCAAAGATTCACGCACTTTATTGGTAGCTGAAGGAAAAGGTATTGTAGAATATGTAGATGCCAATGAGATTCGTATTCGTTATGAGCAAACTGAAACAGACAAATTAGTTAGTTTCGGAACTGATACCAAAACTTATCCATTGATTAAATTCCGCAGAACCAATCAAAATACTTGTATCAACTTGAAGCCAATTGTTCGCAAAGGACAAAAGGTAGAAAATGGAACTGTATTGTGCGAAGGTTATGCTACAGAAGGTGGTGAATTGGCCTTGGGAAGAAACTTGCAAGTGGCTTTCATGCCTTGGCAAGGTTTCAACTTTGAGGATGCGATTGTAATCTCTGAAAAAGTTGTAAAAGAAGATATCTTTACATCTATTCACATTACAGAATATGAATTAGAGGTTAGAGATACCAAACGTGGTGAAGAAGAATTAACCAATGATATTCCAAACGTGAGTGAGGAAGCTACTAAAAACCTAGATGAAAACGGTTTGATCCGGGTAGGTTGTGAAGTAGGTGAAGGGGATATCTTGATTGGTAAAATTACACCAAAAGGTGAAACTGAACCATCTCCAGAAGAGAAATTATTACGTGCAATCTTTGGCGATAAAGCGGGAGATGTAAAAGACGCTTCGTTAAAAGCTATTCCATCTACAAATGGTGTGGTAATTAATAAGAAGTTATTTGCGCGTGCTAAGAAAGAAAAATCTGCAAAGGTAGATGATAAAGTGAAGTTGGCTAAGTTGAAAGACGAGCATGAGAAGAATGTTAAGGATGTGAAAGATATTTTGATTGAAAAATTGTTCACGGTTCTTTCAGGTAAAACTTCTGCTGGTGTATTCAACGTATACAACGAAGAACTAATAGCTAAAGGATCTAAGTTTAGCATGAAGAATTTGAACGATATAGATTACTCAAACGTAATGGCCAATAACTGGACCAGCGATGCAGAGAAAAATTTATTGATTCGTTCTATTCTAACAAATTTCAAGAATCGTCACAACCAAGAATTGGCTTTTTACCGCAGGAAAGAATATGCCATCAGTGTAGGTGATGAATTGCCAACAGGCATTTTGAAATTAGCTAAAGTTTATATCGCTCAGAAACGTAAGTTGAAAGTAGGAGATAAGATGGCTGGTCGTCATGGTAACAAGGGTATTGTAGCCCGTATCGTGCGCGAAGAAGATCTACCTTTTATGGACAATGGTAAACCAGTAGATATCGTTTTGAACCCATTGGGCGTACCTTCACGTATGAATTTGGGTCAGATATACGAAACAGTATTAGGCTGGGCCGCAAAAGAGTTAGATGTGAAGTTTGCAACACCAATTTTTGATGGAGCAACAGATGATCAAGTGCTAGAATATACCCGTAAGGCAGGTATTCCAGATTGGGGTAAAACCTACTTGAATGATGGATTAAGTGGTCATCGTTTTGATCAACCGGTAACAGTGGGTGTAATCTATATGATTAAGCTTGGGCACATGGTTGATGATAAAATGCATGCGCGCTCTATAGGACCCTATTCATTAATTACGCAACAGCCTTTGGGTGGTAAAGCCCAGTTTGGTGGTCAGCGTTTTGGTGAGATGGAGGTATGGGCTTTAGAAGCATACGGTGCTGCTAACATTCTTCAGGAAATCTTAACCCTGAAATCAGATGATATCATTGGTCGTGCGAAGACTTATGAAGCCATTGTGAAAGGTGATAATTTACCTACACCTGGTATTCCAGAGTCATTCAATGTATTGGCACATGAATTACGTGGTTTAGGTTTAGAACTAACACTTGAGTAAAAATAATCGTCACCATGCGAGGGCATCCGCCAGCAGGCGGATTCGCCCTTACATGATGATATCACAAAATAAAACAACGCAAACATGTCTTTGAAAAAAGAGCAAAAAATAAAATCCAATTTCACCAAAATTCGTATTGGTTTAGCGTCTCCTGAAAATATCTTAACCAGGTCTTTTGGTGAGGTTACAAAGCCCGAAACGATAAACTACCGCTCCTTTAAGCCGGAGATGGGTGGTTTGTTTTGTGAGAGAATCTTCGGACCAATCAAAGATTACGAGTGCCATTGCGGAAAGTACAAACGTATTCGTTACAAAGGAATCGTTTGCGACCGATGTGGTGTTGAGGTAACAGAAAAGAAAGTTAGACGTGAGCGCATGGGACACATCAATTTGGTGGTGCCAGTTGCTCATATTTGGTATTTCCGTTCTTTGCCAAATAAAATTGGTTATTTGTTAGGCATACCATCCAAGAAATTGGATATGGTTGTTTATTATGAGCGTTATTTGGTATGCCAACCTGGTATCAAAGCAAATGATGGTTCAGCAATAAATGATTTGATTACTGAAGAAGAATATTTAGATATTCTAGATTCATTGCCTAAAGATAATCAACATTTAGATGATACTGATCCAAATAAATTTATCGCCAAAATGGGTGGTGAAGCACTTTGGTTCATGTTGTCTAGAATTAACTTAGATAATTTAAGTTTTGATCTCCGTATAAAAGCTGCCTCTGAAACTTCACAGCAGCGTAAAAACGAAGCCTTGAAGCGTTTAAAAGTAATTGAAGGATTCCGCAACTCACAGCGTCATGGCGACAACCGCCCTGAGTGGATGGTTGTTAAAATTCTTCCAGTTATACCACCAGAATTACGTCCGTTAGTTCCATTGGAAGGTGGTCGTTTTGCAACCTCGGATTTAAATGATTTATATCGTCGTGTGATTATTCGTAACAATCGTTTGAAGCGCCTAATGGAGATTAAAGCTCCAGAGGTGATTTTGAGAAACGAAAAGCGTATGCTACAAGAGGCGGTAGATTCATTATTTGATAATACCCGTCGCGTTAGTGCCGTAAAAACTGAAGGTAACCGACCTTTGAAATCTTTGAGTGATATGCTTAAAGGAAAGCAAGGTCGTTTCCGTCAAAATTTATTGGGAAAACGTGTGGATTATTCTGGTCGTTCGGTAATTGTGGTAGGACCAAACTTGAAATTACATGAGTGTGGTATTCCTAAGAATATGGCAGCAGAGTTGTTCAAGCCGTTTATCATTCGCAAGTTACTTGAACGTGGTATTGTTAAAACAGTTAAATCTGCTAAGAAATTAGTTGATCGCAAAGAGGCTGTAATTTGGGATATTTTAGAAAATATTTTAAAAGGCCATCCAATATTGCTAAATCGTGCACCAACGCTTCATAGATTGGGTATCCAAGCTTTTCAGCCTAAATTGGTTGAAGGTAAAGCCATTCAATTACACCCATTGGTTTGTACTGGTTTTAATGCGGATTTTGACGGTGACCAGATGGCTGTTCACGTGCCACTTGGAAATGCAGCAGTTTTAGAAGCCCAATTGTTGATGTTGGCACCACATAGTATTTTAAATCCAGCAAATGGAGCGCCTATTACTGTTCCTTCTCAGGACATGGTTTTGGGTTTATATTATGTAACTAAAGGTCGCAAGCATACACCAGAGCATCCTATCAAAGGCGAAGGCTTGAGATTTTATTCTCCAGAAGAAGCTAACATAGCATACAATGAAGGTAAAGTTGATTTACATGCATGGGTTAAATGCCGTGTTAATGTTATGGAAGAAGGCCAATTGGTTAGTAAAATAATTGACACCACTTTAGGCAGAATTTTATTTAACCAAGTTGTACCAGCGGATTTTGGTTATATCAATGAGCTGTTAACTAAGAAGTCGTTAAGAGATATTATTGGAAATATATTTAAAAAATGTGGCCAAGATGTTTGTGCTCATTTCTTAGACGATATTAAGTATATCGGATTCCAATTCGCATTCAAAGGCGGATTGTCTTTTAACTTGTCTTATGTAAATATACCTTCTGAAAAAGAATTATTTATTAAGCAAGCGCAGGCAGAAGTTGATGAGATTTGGGATAATTACAACAATGGTTTCATTACCAACAATGAGCGTTACAACCAGGTAATTGATATCTGGACACGTATCAACTCTCGCTTGGCTGATACTTTGTTGAAGCAATTGAAAGAAGACCAACAAGGATTTAACCCAGTTTATATGATGTTGGATTCTGGAGCCCGTGGTTCCAAAGAGCAAATTCGTCAGTTGGGTGGTATGAGGGGATTGATGGCGAAACCTCAGAAGAACTTGAGTGGAGGAACTGGAGAGATCATTGAAAATCCAATTCTTTCCAACTTTAAAGAAGGTCTTTCTGTAATTGAATACTTTATTTCTACTCACGGTGCGCGTAAAGGTTTGGCGGATACTGCTTTGAAAACTGCAGATGCTGGTTACCTTACTCGTAGGTTGCATGATGTTGCCCAAGATGTGGTAGTTAGTGCACCAGATTGTGGTACTTTACGTGGTATTCCAATTAGTGCATTAAAAGACAATGAAGAAGTTGTTGAGCCATTGTACGAGCGTATTTTAGGTAGAACAAGTGTTCATGATATTTATGATCCAATGAGCGGCGATTTAATCGTTAGCATGGGTGAAGAAATTATGGAAGAAGCTGCCAAGAAAATTGAAGAATCACCGATAGAAATCGTTGAAATTCGTTCTGCACTTACTTGTGAAAACCGCTATGGAATTTGTAGTAAATGTTATGGTAGAAGTATGTCAACTGGCAGAAACTCCCAAATAGGTGATGCGGTTGGTGTGGTTGCAGCTCAATCAATTGGAGAGCCTGGAACTCAGTTAACCTTGCGTACATTCCACGTGGGTGGTACGGCATCCAACATTGCTTCTGAATCACATATGTCTGCTAAATTTGGTGGTATCCTTGAATTTGAGGAAATTAGAACAACAGATTTGAAAGCTGAAGATGGAACAATCAATTCTGTGGTTGTTGGTCGTCAAGGAGAGATTCGTATTTTGGATTCAAAAACACGCAATCCAATTATTTCAATCAATATTCCTTACGGAGCTCATTTGATAGTTAAGAACGGTGATGCAGTAGAAAAGGGTGCTCCTATTTGTACTTGGGATCCATACAATGCAGTAATTATTTCTGAATTTACTGGTAAAGTAAGTTTCGAAAACATTATTGAAAATGTGAATTACAAGGAAGAAAGTGATGAGCAAACTGGCCATAAGGAAAAAGTAATTGTAGAAAGTAGAGATAAAACTAAAATTCCATCGCTAATCGTAAGTGAAGGAAAAGACAAGAACTCTAAAGAATATAACTTACCTGTTGGTGCACATATCATTGTTGAAAACGGACACAAGATTAAGGCGGGAGAAATCCTTGTTAAGATTCCTCGTGTTGTTGGTAAAACAAGGGATATTACAGGAGGTCTTCCTCGTGTAACTGAATTATTCGAGGCACGTAATCCTTCAAACCCTGCAATTGTAACTGAAATTGATGGTGTGGTAACTTTTGGTGGTATCAAGCGTGGTAATCGCGAAATCATGATTACTTCTAAGGATGGCGAACAAAAGAAATACCTGGTTCCACTTTCAAAGCATATTTTGGTTCAAGAAAACGACTTTGTAAAAGCTGGTTCATCTTTATCTGATGGTTCTATAAGCCCACAAGATATTTTACGTATTGAAGGTCCTTTGGCTGTTCAACGTTATATCTTGAATGGTATCATGGAGGTTTATCGTTTACAAGGTGTAAAAATCAATGACAAGCACGTTGAAGTAATCATCCGTCAGATGATGAAACATATTGAAATTATTGATCCAGGTGATACTACTTTCTTGGAAGGTGAATTTGTTAGTCGTTGGGATTTGAAACAAGCCAACGATTGGATTTACGACAAGAAGGTTGTTATTGAGCCAGGCGATTCTACCGCTGTAAAAGCTGGTCAGATAATCAGCATTCGTAAGTTACGTGATGAGAACTCACAATTGAAACGTAAAGACATGAAGTTGGTAGAAGTAAAGGATGCTCAATCTGCAACTGTTACACAAATTATCATGGGTATTACAAAAGCAAGTTTGGGTACACATAGTTTCATGAGTGCGGCTTCGTTCCAGGAAACAACTAAAGTTTTAAATGAAGCGGCTATCTCAGGTAAAGTTGATCGCATGTTAGGTTTGAAAGAAAACGTAATTGTTGGTCACTTAATTCCTGCAGGTACTGGTAACCGTGATTATGAGAGATTGGTTGTTGGTTCAAGAGAAGAATACGATTTGTTAATGGCTTCAAAAGAAGACTAATTATAAATTAACCTAAATACAAAAAGCGGCTTCCAAATTTGGAGGCCGCTTTTTTTTATGATTAACTCAAAAGTGCAGCTAAGGTTGCTTACTTTTATCAACTCAAAATTGCCAACAATAGATTTATAAAATGGAAGAGCATAAACTTACTAAATACTCGCATTCCGCAGGCTGTGGCTGCAAAATGGCGCCGGCAGACCTAGCGCTTATTTTAACTGAAAGAAGTGAAACACAATTTAAGGAGTTACTTGTTGGTAACCACAGCAATGATGATGCAGCTGTTTGGGATATTGGCAATGGGCAGGCAATTATTAATACAGTTGATTTTTTTATGCCAATTGTAGATGATGCTTATAACTTTGGTAAGATAGCAGCAGCTAATGCCATTAGTGATGTTTATGCGATGGGAGGTAAGCCAATTTTTGCAAACGCACTTCTCGGCTGGCCAATTGGTACTTTGCCTCTAGAACTTGCTAATAAGGTAATGAGTGGGGCAAAAGATATTTGCAAGGAAGCTGGTATTCCTATTGCGGGCGGACATAGCATAGATAGTAAGGAGCCGCTTTTTGGTTTAACTGTTACAGGTTTGGTTCGAACCGAATATTTAAAAAGAAACAATACACCAAGAGTTGGCGATTTATTGCTATTAACTAAGCCACTTGGCACAGGAATAATTGCAACAGCAACAAAAAGGGGTTTAGTGCAAGAGGCACATTTAGCAGCAGCAATTAAATCTATGTGCGGTCTGAATAAGGTAGGTGAAGTTTTGGCGGAACAAATAGCTGTTCATGCATTAACAGATGTAACAGGATTTGGTTTATTGGGCCATTTAATAGAAATGTGTGGTACTGAATTTTCTGCAGAATTGAATTGGGGGAAGGTGCCTAAATTTGATTTTTTATCAGAATATTTAATGCAAAATATTATTCCTGATAACACCTACAGAAATTGGAATGCTTACGAAAAAAGTGTGGAAGGCATTGCGGATATGCCATCATTTCAAGTGTTGAATGATCCTCAAACAAGTGGTGGTTTGCTGATTGCAATAGCCCCAGAATCATTGTTATTGGTTCAAGAAATACTACAATTAAATGGAGTTAACAGTGTTGAACCAATTGGAAAATTAACGAGTAAGAAAGAAAAAACGATCCTGATACAATCCTAATTTTAGTTTTTTGCAAGCTCAATACTTTTAGTTAACTTGCCATAAGAAAAATGAATGGCATCATGAAAAATTTTTATTTAAGTTTCCTGCTAATTTTTAGTTTTATATCTGTAAATGCACAGCAAGATGATTTATTTACCTATAAAACGATAGATATAGTTTCTGCATTAGGAGCTCGCGTAAACCTAGCAGAATTGCCAGTTTTACCTGAGGTTCATATTGCGAATATTAAGCCAATCCCTTCTCCACTTTCCGATTTTCAGCAGCAGAAATTATCACTGGATCTGCAAAGAACCAAGGTTAATAAACAGCCAACGTTATATAAAAAAGCCGCCGCAGTTGCACCAACTGTAAGCAGGAGTTTTTCTGCTAATGTTAGTCAGGGTGCGCCAAACGATAACGATTTTTCAATAGGCAATAATGGCATGATGATTAGTTGTGTGAACACAAATTTTCAAGTGTATAATGATACAGGTAAATATCTTTTTGGGAGAACATTGTCTGCATTTGGTAAAGTGCTTGGCGTTTTAGATAGAACCTATGATCCAAGAACTATTTATGATCCAGAAATGGATAGGTTTATATTGGTTTTTTTGCAAGGTTCTACTAGTGAAGATACCAGAATTATCATTGGATTTTCTACCACTAATGACCCAACTAAAACTTGGAATTTATATCAATTGCCAGGTAATGTAACAGGCGATAGCAGTTGGAGTGATTATCCAATTGTTTCATTAAGCAAAGACGAGTTGTTTATTACCGTAAATAGGTTAAAAGATAATGGTTCATGGCAAGAAGGATTTATAGAATCCTATATTTGGCAGGTTGATAAAATGAAAGGCTATTCCGGAGATTCTTTGCCTCAGAAAGTATACAACAATATTAGGTATAATGGTAAGCCAATTTGGAGTCTTTGTCCGGCAAAAGGTGGTTCTAAACTTTATGGTCCTGGGGCTTATTTTTTATCTCATAGGCCTTCCGATAAAATGAACGATACTGTATTTGTTCATTATATTAGCAATACCATTAAATCTGGCACTGCAACTTTAACAACACGCGTTTTAAGAAGCCCTTTAACTTATGGTTTGCAGCCAAATGCCATTCAGCCAAATGCAGTTAAATTGCAAACCAATGATGCCCGCGTTTTAAGTGCAATGTATGAAAATGGAGTGATTAGTTATGTTGGTAATACCATAGATACAAATTTGTTTAGTCCGGCAGTATATTTTGGCCGCATACATGAAATATGGACTGCTACACCGCGTTTAGAGGCAAGTATTATTTCATCAGATACCTTAGACTATGGCTACCCAAGCATTGCCTATGTAGGTTCGGGTCAAAATGGCGACCATAGCAGCATGATCACATTTTCTCATGTATCCAGCAAGCAATTCCCAGGAACTTCTGTAGTTTATGTAGATAGGAATTTCAATGTTTCTGGTCCTGTTTTTGTGAAAAAAGGAGAAGGTGATTTTAAGTATCAAGGAGGGAATTTAGAGCGTTGGGGAGATTACACTGGTATTCAGAAAAAGTACAATGAACTAGGTGTGGCCTGGATGAATGGCTCTTGGGGTACAATAGGAAACCAATACCGTTCATGGATTGGAAGGGTAAAAACCAATGATCCTTTATCTGGAATAATTGCACAAAATAGCCAAGAAAAATTTGTGGGTAAGGCTTATCCAAATCCGGTTTCAGAAGAAATAAATTTTGAGTTTGAATCAAAGCAGAAGAAATTATTGAGGATGGAATTGTATTCAATTGATGGAAAATACCATGCTTTGATTGGGGCAGATTGGGCCAAACCGGGCTTGAACCAATTAACGCTTGATACCAGGGATTTGCCACCTGGTATGTATTTTGTAAACTTATTATCTGATGAAGGTATACAGCAAACATTTAAGTTTATTGTTCAGCATTAGCCTGATCTTAATTGCATGTGGTGTAATTCACCCAAAATCACAAGAGGCAGAAGTGCAGGTTGAACAAGTAGCTCCAAGTCCTATTACTACTCTAGGAGTTGATTCTCTCAAAAATGTCTTGGATCAGGAAAGAGAAAAAAGAAAAAAAAGTAAGCACAACTAGCTAATTTTTTCGAGCACTTTTTTGACAACGATTTCAGTGGCTCCTTTATTTGAGGCAACAAAATCTCTGCTTTTTTTCGCAACATTAGCAGTAAAATCTGGGTTTTCTACAACATGTTTTAGCCAGGCACTGAATTCATTTGCTGAGTTAATTATAAATCCTATTTCTTTTTGAACCAACTCTTGGGCTACAGGAAATCTCTTGAGTTTGGGTCCAAAGGCAATTGGCATTCCAAATGCAGCCGCTTCTAGCGAATTGTGTAGTCCGTTTTCTACAAAACCACCACCAATAAAAGCAGATTGAACGTTTTTATAAAGCCTCGCAAGTAATCCAATACTATCTATAATTAAAACTTGTTGATCCAAATTCTTGGTATCGGAATGAATGCTAGAATACCTGATGGTATTGTTTTTGAATCTTTTTTCAATTGATAGAATTCTTGCTTCATTCACAAAATGCGGGGCAATGATAACTTTAATATCTTGGTTTAAATGGGTTATTGAATTCGCAATCATGTCCTCTTCAATTTCATAGGAACTTCCGGCAATGAGGGTGAATTTGTTTTGCTGAAATTGTTTGATATGAGGCACCTCCTCTTGAAGGTTACTGATATGATGCACCCTATCGAATCTGTTATCGCCAGAGAGTATGTGCTGATGAATATGAATGCTGTTTAACAGGTCAATTGATTGTTGATTTTGGCAAAATATTAGGGAAAATAGGTTCAGCAATTCTCTTTTAAATTTACCATAAGGTTTAAAAAATATTTGAGAATGACGGAATTGAGCAGCTATTAAAAAAATAGGAATTCCTTTTTTATTTAATTCATTCAAATAACAAAACCAAAAATCATACTTAACCCAAAATGCCATAGTAGGGCGGATGGCGTTAATTAGTATTTTTGCTTTTTTTTTACTTTCAAAAGGAAGGTAATAAACAGCATCGCACAAAGGGTCGTTTTTCTTTTGATTGTAGCCACTTGGCGAAAAAAATGTAACTACAATTCTGTGGTTATTGAATTTACCTTTTAAAGATTCTATTACTGGTCGGGCTTGTTCAAATTCACCTAAAGAAGAAACATGAAACCAAATGGATTTTTGAGTAAATTTTGCCTCGTTTTCTTGGATATTTTTAAGCGAATTTTTTTGTCCGTTAACGAGTAATTTCGCACGCTCAAGGAAAGGGGATAAGATATAAGTTAAGAGGAAAAAAAAATTACTTCCTATGATATAAAGATAATACCCAATTGAAATGATAATTCTATCTGAAGTGGAATTCATTTTCATCTTTGGTGTTTAGGTAAATTGGAATCATCCAGCCTAATCTGAATGTAGTGGCAAAATCTTTTTTTGAGCCAGTATCAAAGGCCATTTGGTCGTAATTGTATTGTCTTCTGTTATATGTTTTTGCTTGCATTAAATCTACGCCAATATAAACATTGAGTAACCTGTTGGCGCTTTGGTATGAATAGCCAATAAACTCATTTATAGCAAAGCCGGTAGTATATCTATCATACCCTTTGGCATAATTATTATCTATTTGTGGGATATTGCCATCATGCGTAAAAATATTAATGTGGTGTTGGATATAACCCACTCCGGCTTTTACTAATATACCTGAATTCATATTTCTTTTGTTAAAAGCAAATAATCGGCCAGCTCTAACAAAGCCAGAAACTCCTCTTAAATTTACCAAGTAGTTTCCTGGCGATCCTCCTGTAGTTCCGAGGTAGCCTCCACTTGATACCATATTATTAAATAGATCATACTCTTTAACATTTTTGGAAAATAGGTAGTTAACTTCTCCGCTAACTACCCAATTGTTTTTGGTTTTAAACATTCCTCCGAAACCAATAGTACTAAAATTGCCGAACGATTCGGCTAAATCTTGCTTGGGAATACCATAATTATACAAGAATTGTAGGTTGAATATCTTATTTCCAAACATATATTTGTCTTGCCCACTTGATTGAAATGGGAAATAAAATACAACTATTGCACAGAAAATCATGTGTTTGCGTATATTCATGTTTTAACAAATATGGTTATTTTCAATTGGATTCTAAAAAAAAATATAGTTATTGAAATAAGAACTAAAAATATACATATTGATTTTATATTTTCGACCAAGTATTAAAGAAGTTGGGCTACAATTATTGTTGTTTATGAAGTCAAATAATTAGCACAAATGGTTTTATCAAAGAAAATTAAAAATAAAGAAAATGAAAATCGTTGTAATTGGAACAGGTTATGTTGGATTGGTCACAGGAACATGCTTCGCTGAGGTTGGAATAGACGTAGTTTGTATAGATGTTGATGCAAAGAAAATTGAAAATCTCAAAAAAGGAATAATGCCTATTTATGAGCCTGGTTTGGAAGAAATGGTGATAAGAAATTTTGAAAAGGGCAGGTTGCAGTTTTCAACTAACTTAGGAGAGAATTTACCAGAAGCAGATGTTGCTTTTATTGCGGTAGGTACGCCTCCCGGTGAAGATGGTTCAGCAGACTTAAAATATGTAATTGGTGTAGCCAAAGAAATTGGTGTTCATATAACTGATCATATTGTAGTGGTAACTAAGAGCACCGTGCCAGTAGGCACTGCGCAAAAGGTAAGAGTTGCGGTTCAAGGTGAATTAGCAAAAAGAAATGTTGAAATAGCCTTTGATGTTGCTTCAAATCCTGAGTTTTTAAAAGAAGGAGCAGCAATAGACGATTTCCTTAAGCCTGATAGAATTGTGGTTGGAATAGAAACAAAGGCCGCAGAGGATATCATGCGTAAATTGTATAAGCCATTTTTGCTGAATGGTCATCCTATTATTTTTATGGATGTACCCAGTGCCGAAATGACCAAATATGCAGCTAACTCAATGCTTGCAACAAAAATTAGTTTTATGAACGACATAGCTAATTTATGTGAAATAATGGGAGCAGATGTAAATATGGTTCGCAAAGGAATTGGAAGTGATCCAAGAATTGGTAATAGATTTATTTATCCTGGAATTGGTTACGGGGGATCATGCTTTCCAAAAGATGTGAAAGCTTTGATTAGAACTGCCAGCGAGAATGGACATAACATGAGGATTTTACAAGCAGTAGAGGATGTGAATGAAGATCAAAAGGGTGTTTTATTTGGTAAAATCAGCATGCATTTTAAGGGTGACTTAAAAGGTAAATCGTTTGCCATGTGGGGTTTGTCATTTAAGCCTAAAACAGACGATATGCGTGAGGCACCATCATTGGTAATTATTGAAAAGTTATTGCGTGCTGGAGCCAATGTTAAAGCTTATGATCCAGTGGCTATGCATGAAGCTAAAAAGGATTTAGGTGAAACTATTGAGTATTGTAAAGATCCCAATGATGCCTTGATTGATGCTGATGCTTTATTAATTGTAACTGAGTGGCCAGAGTTTAGAACCCCTAATTTTAAGGTAATGGGAAAGCTCATGAAACAGAAAGTGATTTTTGATGGCAGAAATATCTATGATATAGAAGAGATGAAAGAGCAGGGTTTTGATTATTATTGCATAGGTATAAACACAAGTAAGTAAACATGGCAAATAAAAGAGTATTGATTACAGGAGCCGCTGGTTTTTTGGGTTCCCATTTATGTGATCGTTTCCTAGCGGAAGGATATGATGTTATAGGCATGGATAACCTTATTACAGGTGATTTGAAAAACATAGAACACCTATTTAAAATAAAGGAATTTGAATTCTACCACAACGATGTAAGTAAATTTATTCACGTGCCAGGAGACATAGATTATATATTGCATTTTGCTTCACCTGCAAGTCCAATTGATTATTTAAAAATTCCAATTCAAACTTTAAAAGTAGGTTCATTAGGCATTCATAATTGCTTAGGATTAGCTAGGGTTAAAAATGCACGAGTTCTTATTGCATCTACCAGTGAAATTTATGGAGATCCAATGGTGCATCCTCAAACTGAAGAATATTGGGGTAATGTTAATCCGGTTGGGCCAAGAGGTGTTTATGATGAAGCCAAACGGTTTCAAGAAGCTATGACGATGGCTTATCATACTTTTCATGGGTTAGAAACCAGAATTGTAAGGATATTTAACACTTACGGACCAAGAATGCGATTAAATGATGGCAGGGTATTGCCAGCTTTTATTGGACAAGCTTTGCGTGGTGAAGATTTAACCATGTTTGGTGATGGTAGTCAAACTAGGAGTTTTTGTTATGTGAGTGATTTGGTTGAGGGTATTTATAGATTGTTATTAAGTGATTATGCCCAACCAGTAAATATTGGTAACCCTGATGAAATTTCTATCAGAGAGTTTGGTGAAGAAATCATTAAATTAACGGGCACAAATCAGAAGTTGGTATCAAAACCATTACCTACAGATGACCCTAAACAAAGAAAGCCAGACATTAGCAAAGCAAAAGCAATTTTAGGTTGGGAGCCAAAAGTAAGTAGGGAAGAAGGGTTAAGAATTACCTATGATTATTTTAAAAGTTTATCTCCAGAAGAGCTCAAGAAAACGGCACATCGTTTCGATTAAGTGGCTATAAGTAAATACTATAAAGCCCGTTAATTTAATTGATGGGCTTTTTTTATTGATTTTTTTAATTGACATTTGTAAACCAAATAATTAGGACCTATTTTAAAACTTATGAAAAAATTCAAATTATTCATCTTTTCTCTGGCTATTCTGGCTATTTCTTCATGCAGTAAAACCGAAAGTCCCACAACAGGTGGGGGTAACAATGGAGGTGGCACAAATACACCTACCTATTATTTTACATGTAAGGTTAATGGTGTTTTTACAGATTTTAAATCAATGAATTTAGTTAAGGACGATCCTAATAATGCTCAAGAGATTTTTTTAATAGGAGCCAAAGGTGAAAAGGAGTTTCCTACAATCACATTTGCATTAAAGTATAAGGCACCAGGTTGGGTGGATGGCTTGAGTTATCAATTAGACGAGAATGATTTTGTAAATACCTGTGAATATAAAAATCAAGGGTTGTATATATTTAAAAGTACTGCAACACCAGCATCTGCAAGTAGTGGATTAAACATTAAATTTGATAAATTTAGTTTGGCAAAAGATCAATTTGTAAGTGGAACGTTTTCTGGCACACTTCAATTAGAAGAAAACGTAACATCTGTTCTTATCACTGAAGGTAAATTTAAGGTTCAATTCCTAAATTAGGTTCGAACCGAATATTTATAAAGAATTGGGCAAATCTACTCGTTGGATTTGCCCAATTTTGTTTAACTCCAATTCCGTTGCTTTTCCATTTTCTGATCTTTTGTACATAGGAACAAATTTTGCACCCCAAATTATTTCATTGAAGTTATAGCTATGTCTTGTATGGATGATTTGGGCATAAGTATCATCAAAGGCTTTAAACATCAAAATAACTTCAGGACTCATCTCTTTGAGTTCATTTATTGAAAGTCCAAACATGGGACTTTTCTCATCTATGGGATGCACGAGGGTCCAGCTAAGTGAGAGCGCGTTTATTTTTGCGTATTCTAAATCAATATTAATAAATCTCCTATTGCCTGTTTCTTTGTCGTGGTAATTAAAAAGTACATTGGCCTCACATTCTATTAATTGGTTTTTTCTTTGATTTGCAATGCGAAACATCAACGCGGTTTTTTCTTGAAAAGGCGAAATTATTGCGTTCTCGCTGAATAATAGCTTGGCATTAGGCTTAGAAAATCTTCCATATAAAACACCTGTTAATAAAGCAAAACTCATCAAACCTAGTAAAGCTTCTAATGAAGCTAATAAGCTAGCGCAATCGTTAATGGGGTTTACTCTTCCATAGCCTACAGTAGTTAATGTTTGAGCACTAAAGGAGAATACTTCTATAAATAAACTTGTATTTTCTTTTTGAACCAAACCTGTTAAATCTTCAAGGCCAATTAGGTAATATAAGCTAGTGAAAATTAGGTTCAAAACGGTAAAAAGAGACAATGCCAGTATAATAAAATGCCCCCACGACATGGTGATGAGTTGGTGGAAAGGGCTAATTCTTTCAATAAAACTTTGACCAGTTCTTAGAACATTAAAAGTTCCATCTCTTTTAAGCAGCCTATCGCCTTGGTTATTGGCACCAGCACCGAAACCTGTGTAGCGATCAAATTTAAATTTTTTTTGAAGATCTGTAAATCTAGACATACTAAGTAAATTCTTATGATTTTATATTTTCTACTTTTGCTTGCAATGCAAACATTTCATCTCTTAATCTAGCTGCTTCAAAGAAATCCATATTTTTAGAAGCTTTGTTCATTCTACTTTTAGTTTCTTCAATCAATTTATTGAGTTGGGCTTCACTCATGTTTTGGTAAATTGGGTCAGCAGCAATACTAATCATTTCATTTTCTATATAAGGAGTAGGAACAGCTTTTAATATTTGAGAATCTGCCACACTGGTTTGTTGCATGATTTCTTGAATACTCTTTTTAACAGTGGTAGGAGTAATGCCATGTTTGGTGTTATAGGCAATTTGAATTTCTCTCTTTCTGGAATTTTCGTCAATTGTTTTTTGCATGCTATCTGTAATTCTATCTGCATACATAATTACCTTCCCTCTTTCATTTCTTGCAGCCCTTCCCATTGTTTGTGTAAGAGATCTTTCATTTCTAAGGAAACCTTCTTTGTCTGCATCCATAATTGCTACAAGGCTTACTTCTGGTAAGTCTAGGCCCTCTCTTAATAGATTAACACCAATTAATACATCAAATTTCCCAAGTCTTAAATCTCTTAATATTTCAACTCTGTCAATTGTTTTTACCTCACTGTGTATATACCTACATTTAACGTTTAGCTTGGTCATGTACTTACTCAATTCCTCGGCCATCCTTTTTGTTAAAGTAGTAATTAAAACACGGTCGCCCATTTTTATTCTTTCATCAATTTCCTCCAATAAATCATCTACTTGGTTCAGGCAAGGCCTTACCTCAATGGTTGGGTCTAGTAAGCCGGTAGGCCTAATGATTTGTTCTACTACAATTCCTTCGGCTTCTCTTACTTCATAATCGGCAGGGGTGGCACTTACAAAAATTGTTTGAGGAATTAACTTTTCAAATTCATTGAATTTTAGAGGGCGGTTGTCCATAGCGGAAGGAAGCCTAAATCCATATTCAACTAAATTTTCTTTTCTACTTCTATCCCCCCCATACATGGCTCTAACTTGCGGCATTGTGGCGTGACTTTCATCAACAATCAATAAAAAATCTTCCGGAAAATAATCTATTAAACAAAAAGGTCGGTCACCAGCTTTTCTTTTATCAAGGTACCTGCTGTAATTTTCTATACCACTGCAATAACCTAATTCGCGAATCATTTCCAAATCAAAATTGGTTCGCTCCTCTAGCCTTTTTGCCTCAAGGTGTTTGCCTATAGATTTAAAATAATCCAGTTGTAAAATGAGGTCGTCTTGTATGGCATGAATGGCTTCTTGCAATTGTTCTTTTGGGGTCACATAAATGTTGGCTGGGAATATTGCAATGTGGCTTGCCGACTCTTGCTTTTTTCCACTAATAGGGTCAATTATAATTAGCTCTTCTACCTCATCGCCAAAGAAGGAAATTCTAAAAGCGGTATCGGCATAAGCAGGAAATACATCTACAACATCTCCTTTAACTCTGAAGTTGCCCCTTTGAAAATCTGCTGTTGTTCGGCTATAAAGTGAATCTACTAATGCATACAATAAAGTATTTCTAGAAAGTTTGGCTCCAACGCTCAAACGGATAATACTATTTTCATAATCGGTAGGATTACCTGCACCATATATGCAGCTCACAGAAGCTAAGACAATAACATCTCTTCGGCCACTTAACAAAGATGAAATTGTTTTTAAGCGGAGTTTTTCAATCTCTTGATTGATGGCTAAATCTTTTTCAATATAGGTATTACTAGAAGGGATAAATGCTTCAGGTTGGTAATAGTCGTAATAAGATACAAAGTACTCAATAGAATTTTGCGGAAAAAATTGTTGAAATTCTCCATATAGTTGCGCAACCAAAGTTTTGTTATGACTAACAATCAAAGTTGGTTTTTGCACTTGAGCAATAACATTGGCCATAGTAAAGGTTTTTCCCGAACCAGTTACCCCAAGTAATACTTGAGCCCTATCTCCTCTTAGGATACCTTCGGTTAAGCTTTTTATAGCTAGAGGTTGGTCTCCTGTAGGTATAAATTGTGAGGTTAATTTAAAGTTCAATTTAATAATTTTAAATACTCATTAATAATTCTTTTCTTAAAATATCTAATGAGGTTAGCGACGTTCTTAAAATTGTTCTTTCGCGGTTATCTCCCATATTATATTTCTTGGCAACGGTGCCATTAGGCGAAGCCAAGGCAATCCAAACGGTACCAACGGGCTTTTGTTCTGAGCCACCTCCAGGCCCAGCTATACCGCTTGTGGCAATTGCATAGGTAGTTTTAAATTTAGCTTTCAAATTTTGGGCCATAGCTATAACGCATTCTTCACTTACTGCGCCAACTGAATTAATAATTTCGGCAGGAACATTCAGTTCAACCATTTTTATTCTATTAGCATAACTCACAATACTACCTATAAAATAATCTGAACTACCAGGGATCGAAGTTATCATTTGAGCAAGAAATCCGCTGGTACAACTTTCGGCTGTGCTTAAGGTAGCATTTTTGTTTCTCAATAGTTTTCCAACAACTTCCGAAATGGAATCATCGCCTTCACCAAAAATATACTCTCCAATTGTATTATAAAGCTCAATTATAATTGGGTTGAGTTCTTTATTAAGTATATCCATGTCTTCACCATAAGCGCTGAATCTTAGGCGCACAGAACCTACAGATGGAAGGTAGGCAAGTTTAATATGTTTAGGAAGCGTTTCTTCTATATGAATAATTTTATTAGCTAAGAAGCTTTCACCAATTCCTATTGTTTGTATGGTTCTATGAAGGATAGCAGGAAAGTTAAAATGGGATTTTAATTTAGGTATGGCCTCTTCTTCAAAAATAGTTTTCATTTCAAAAGGCACGCCTGGCAAACTTATAAAAGCTTTACCATTTTCATAAAACCACATACCAGGTGCAGTTCCATTTTTATTCCATAAAACTTCACAACTTTGTGGAACCATTGCTTGTTGATTATTTGAATCGATCAATGGTAAATTTCTTTTGGTAAAAATAGATTGAACCCAATCAAGTACTTGTTGGTTTAAAACTAGTTCTGTATTAAAAAAATCTGCCATGGTTATCTTGGTAATGTCATCTTTGGTAGGACCAAGTCCGCCCGTAATAATAATTACATCACTTCTATGCGAAGCCTCAAGAAGGGCGTTGGTAATGGCTTCCCGACTATCGCTTATAGTTGATTTGAAATGAACACCTATTCCTAATTTATTTAAATATTGTCCGAGCCAAGATGAATTAGTATCGATTACTTGACCTAATAATAATTCATCACCTATGGTTATAATTTCTGCTTTCATTGTATTTTGAATCGGGATATTTTCATGTTTGGTTTAAAGGTAAGGTTCATACTTAAAAGAAAAAAATATCTATGCATTAATTTTTTTCAAAATTTATAAGGACACATGTTAATTTTTATGTTAAACTGTATAAAAAAATATACTGATTTTGCATTTTATAAGTCAAATTTTTATATAAACATACAAGAATAGTTTTCATGTGTACTTTCAAATTTTACTTTTAATTTTTATTATATTTTAAAACATGAATACCTTGTAGCTATAGTAAAATATGGTTGTGCGAGCTGTTTATATTTTTATAATTTTTAAAACTATAACAAATAAAAACAAAAAAATGTTTTTGAGTGAATGAAGGATGATAAAAAAAATCAAAGTATTTAATCACATTGTTAATGGAATTATGATGGCTGAAGATAATAGTAAAACCAATTACTTTAGCGTATTGTCATCAGTTATCAACATTCATAAGTGGTAATTTTTTTGCATTGATTTACAGGAAGTACTTGAAAATATTAAATACACTTTTAACTTTGTTTTCGTAATCAATCAAATTTTTATAAACATGGCAACGACCAAAAAAACTAAAAAAGCTGCTGCTCCTTCAAAAGGACCAGCTAAGAAAGCAGCAACTAAAAAAGCTGCAACTAAGAAGGCTGCACCTAAAAAAGCTGCACCCAAAAAAGCTGCTGCTAAGAAAGCTGCTGTTAAAAAAGCTGTTATTAAGAAAGTAGCTGCTAAGAAAGCTGCAGTTAAAAAGGCTGTAGTTAAAAAAGTTGCAACTACTAAAGCTGCAATTAAGAAAGCTGCTCCTAAGAAAGCTGCAACTAAGAAAGCTGCAACTAAAAAAGCTGCAACAAAAAAGGCTGCTCCTAAAAAAGCTGCTAAATAATTCTTTCTTAGAAAGTTTTATTTGAAAATAAAAAAGGTCCCTTTGTGGGACCTTTTTTATTCTAAGAAGTTTCATAAAATTTATTAGAACAAAATGGATTCAAGAAAATTATTTAAACTATTGTTGGTTCTGGTTATATTATGTGTTGGTGCATGCAAAGTTAAGCGCTGCGCTAGTTTTGAGAATCAAGATAAAGAATATAAACTTAAATATGACCGACATGGTCGTGTGAAGAAGTAAGATTTTGTAATTCTTCAAAGTAATGAATTGCCTGTTTAATGGTATTGATTTCAAATATCATTAATATAAGATTTTGGTTACTTTGTTTCAACTTACATCTTTTAGGATGTTGTTGTACATAGTTTAATATACCTGTAAAAACTTCTGATTGATAATAGTGTTGCTTTTGCTCTGCTGGAAAATAGGCCAACAATTGCTTTCTTTTTAAAATCAATTTTTCAAAACCTAGTTTTTTTCCTATCTCCCTCAATTGAATCAGTGCAATTAAGTCGAGTACTTCATTAGGTACTTTACCAAATCTATCTTCCAATTGTAATTTAAACTCACCTAATTCTTTATCGGTGCTTAGTGAAGATAAGGCATTATATAGGTTCAATCTTTCACCTATATTTCTAACATACGCATCTGGAATCAATGCTTCCAAATCAGTTTCTAAATTGCAATCTTTAGACTCAATGTGATTGATGTTTTTTTCGTCTTTAAATAAATCTGCAAATTCATCTTCTTTCAGTTCGTGAATAGCTTCATCAAGAATCTTGTGGTACATCTCAAATCCTATTTCAGCAATAAAGCCGCTTTGCTCTCCACCTAAAAGGTTTCCTGCTCCTCTTATATCTAAGTCTCTCATGGCAATATTGAAGCCGCTGCCCAAGTCACTAAATTCTTCTATCGCTTGTAGTCTTTTTCTTGCATCTGTGCTTAGGTTTGCCATGTGTGGAACAAGGAGTGTACAAAAAGCTTTTTTGTTACTTCTTCCAACTCTTCCTCTCATTTGGTGCAAATCACTCAAGCCAAACATGTGTGCATTGTTTATAATGATGGTGTTTGCATTTGATATATCTAAGCCTGCTTCAATAATTGTTGTAGCCACCAATACATCATATTCTCCCTCAATAAAGCGCATCATCACATCTTCTAAGTGGTCACCTTCCAATTGACCATGCGCAATAGCAACTTTTACCCCAGGGCAAATGGCTTCAATGTGAAGTCCAATGTCGTAAATATCTTTTACCCTATGGTGAACAAAAAATACTTGGCCACCTCTTTCCACTTCATTCATGATTGCCTCTTGAATGATCTCATCGGAATAATTGTACATGGTAGTTTCAACAGGCTGCCTATTGGCTGGAGGAGTATTGATGATAGAAAGATCTCTGGCACCCATGAGTGAAAAATGTAAAGTTCTAGGGATAGGAGTAGCAGTAAGTGTTAAGGTATCAACATTGTTTTTAAAGGCTTTCAATTTTTCTTTGGCAGCTACCCCAAATTTTTGCTCCTCATCAATAATTAATAAACCAAGGTCTTTAAATTTTGTGTCTTTGCTTAACAAACGATGCGTGCCGATTACTAAATCTAGTTTACCTTCAGCTAATTTTTTTAGCACAGCCTTTTGTTCGGCAGCCGATTTAAACCTATTGATGTAATCTATGTTACATGGGAAATCTTTGAGTCTTTCTTTAAAAGTTCTGTAATGTTGATTTGCAAGAATAGTAGTGGGAACTAAAATGGCCACTTGTTTGCTATCGCAAATTGCTTTGAATGCAGCTCTGATGGCAATTTCTGTTTTTCCAAATCCCACATCTCCACAAATTAACCGGTCCATAGGATGTGGGTTTTCCATGTCCTTTTTTACATCATGGGTTGCCTTACTTTGATCGGGCGTATCTTCATACATAAAGGAGGCCTCTAATTCAACTTGCAGGTAATTATCGGGTGAAAATGCAAAGCCCTCCATTCCTTTTCGCTTTGCATATAGTTTAATTAAATCTCTTGCTATGTCTTTTACTTTCTTTTTGGTATTGCTTTTTAGCTTATCCCACGCATCGCTTCCCAGTTTATTCATCCTGGGTACGCTGCCTTCTTTACCTACATACTTTGATATTTTGTGTAATGAATTAATACTCACATAAAGTAAATCATTGTCTCTGTATACCAAGCGCACGGCCTCCTGCAGTTGCCCGTTGATTTCTAGTTTTTCTAGGCCAGCAAATTTACCTATGCCATGATCGATGTGGGTTACATAGTCGCCAGGTCTTAATTCTCTTAGTTCTTTTAGTGTAATAAGTTTGCTGCCGCTATAACCACTTTTAACTTTTCCTTTATAGAATCGATCAAAAATTTGGTGTTCGGTATAGTAAGCACATTTTAATTGGTGATCAATATATCCACTTGAAAGTCCATGATAAATTGGTTCAAATTTAACCTCCTTGTCCAAGTCTTCAAATATGGTATACAGTCTTTCAATTTGTCTGCTACTTTCGCTAAAAATGAAGTTTTGGTAACCCTTAGCCATATTGTCTTTTAAGTTGTCGATTAACAGCTTAAAGTTTTTATGGAATACCGGTTGTGGACTAGTTGAAAAATCAATGGTAATATTTGCCTTGTTATTTTTACGATTTCCAAATTCAATCATATTGAATGAATTAATTCCTTTCATCCAAAGTTTGGAATCAAGCCAAGTATTTTCTATTCCTTCAAATTTTAATTCTTTTTCGGCGTGTAATTTAATATCGAATTTAGCAGCTCTCTCAAGACCTCTGTTGATTTGATCTTTGCACAATGAAATATCTTGAGTCCAAACAATTGTTTCGATAGGCAAGTATTCAAAAAGTCTTTGTCGTTTTTGAATTTCCTTTTGCACATTAGGTATAATAAAAAAGCGATCTACTTTTCTAATGGATAACTGATCAAATGGTTCAAATATTCTGATGCCTTCAATTTGGTCTCCGTTTAATTCTATGCGATAGGGTTTTTCATTACTAAAAGAAAAAACATCTACAATTCCGCCTCTGATACTAAATTGCCCAGCTTCATAAACAAAATCTGTTCTTTCAAAATGGTGTTCAGTTAAAAATTCCATGAAGAACTCTAAATCAAACGCATCGCCTACTTTTAGTTCATAGGTGTTTTGGTTCAAATCGCTTTCACTCATTACCCATTCGCACATTGCCTCCGCGGTGGTAATTACCCATTCCGATTTAGAGAACTTTTGGTTCAGTCTATTTAAAACTTCTGCTCTTTCTAAAACCAATTGGTTGTCTATTGTTTCTGGTTGAAAGCTTCTTTTATAGGAGGAAGGAAGGTAATTTATTGTTTTACCTGGGACTAAATTCTCGATATCCGAAACAAAGTATTTGGCTTCATCTATGGAGCTACAAATAATTAGTTGAGGGCAGTTTTTTTGCTCGTATATTAAAGCGGCTAACATCGGGCATGAGGAGCCTATTAATCCATTTATATGAATTACTTTGTTATCTTTATTATCGATGGCATTATTAAACACCAAAAATTCTTCTGAGGATAGGTATAGGTCAAAAATATCTTTTAACTTCATAAAACAGTTTAGCCCGGTGGAGTGCCGGGCGGTTTTTTTAGACTACAAAAATAGGTATTTGTGGAGAGTAAAGAAATCTCTTTTAGGTAATATTTAATAAAGCTTCCTTCAGTTTTTTACTTTCTTTGTGCTTACAAAGAAATAGCTTAAAACATTGGGCTGAATTTACAACCGACTCACCTACAGTATTTACTGATAAAGCAAAAATTGGTTTACATTGATTTGGATTTTATTGAGGTATTAAAAATAATTTATATTGAATTACCTTAGATTTTTTCTATTAAATAAATGCCATTGTCTTCAATGCTAATTTTTTTCATTTTATATAACATGCCAATGGCTTTTTTGAAAACTTTTTTACTCATTTTTAATCTTGCCTGAATTTCTTCTGAGGAGCTACTATCCGACAGGTTTAAATAGCCTTTATTTTTCTTCAACATGTTATAAATAACCTCGGTTTGGTCATCTACATGTTTGAACCCAATTTTCTGAATGCTTAAATCAATTTCACCATTGTCCTTTAACTTTTTTATGTAGGCTTGGTAAGTATTTCCTTTATAAAGTTGTTCAAATACTTCGTTATGATAAATTAATCCCTTGTGCTTTCCTTCAACAATTGCTAGGTAGCCAAGGGGGGTATCCTCAAAAATGGTTGCCTCAACCATTTGTCCTTCTTTTAAAATGATTTTTTCATTGGATAGAAACTTTTTTATCTTGCTCGACCCAACCAGTCTTTCAGTAAGTTCATCTACATACATGGCAATTAGGTATTCTTTACCTTCTTCCATTTTTTCTGATTGTTCTTTAATTGGAACTAGCAAGTCTTTTTCCATACCCCAATCTAAGAAAGCGCCAAAAGCATTAACTTGGTTCACCTTAAGTTTTACAAAGCCGCCTAGTTCAATCAAAGGCACCAATGTGGTAGCCACTAATCTGTCCTCAGAATCTTTATAAATAAATACTTCCAGAATTTCTCCAACCTTCAATGATTTTGGTACATACTTATTTGGAAGTAACACTTCATTTCCTTTCAAATCTGCTAAGTACATTCCAGCTGCTGCGTTGCGGTTTGCCGTTAGTGTGGTATTTTTACCTATTTCAATCATTTTTCAAAGGTAGGTTACTTCACTTTAATTACAGCAAGTGCTCCATTGCTGGTTGGAACATAGCCGTATTCATAGCAACAAATGCAGGTTTCACCATCATCAAGCTGTTCAATGTGCGTGTGGAAGTTTAAAACAAATCCTAATTCTTGTATTTTTTTTTCAAATACTGTTTTTGGGGATGTTTTTTTTTCGAAATAGAGGCTTTCTAAGATTTTTCTATTCTTTTTTAAAACGGCATTCACATGTTTCATTTGCCGGTTATTTTCGCTGTATATTTTATTATTAAACCCGCTTCTGCATTGATCGTCGCAGAATTTTTTATCTTGTCGGCCCTGAATAATTTGTTCGCAAAATTGACATTTTTTCTTTTCCATATCAGTGATTTTTACTGAAGTTAGAAAAAATATTGAATACTAGTATCGGGAACCGAAAATGGAACTTCCTACTCTTACCAATGTAGAACCTGCTTTTATGGCAATAGCATAATCACCGCTCATGCCCATGGATAATTCTTTAAAGTTATCTATTTCCGAGAAGTATTTAGCTTTGGTTTCATCATATAAGATTTTGAGTAAGGTAAACTCCTTTTCAATTTGATTGGCATCATTTACATTGCTAGCCATACCCATTAGGCCTTTTATTTCTATATTGGCTAAATTACCATTTTTCCATTCTTCTAAAATTTCTGATAATTCATTTTGGTTCAAACCGAACTTGGTTTCTTCACTTGCAATAAAAATTTGAAGCAAACAAGGAATGATCCTATTAATTTTTTGTCCTTCCTTATTTATTGTTTGTAAAAGTTTAAGGCTATCAACTGAGTGTATTAGGCCAACAAAAGGGGCAATGTATTTAACCTTATTGGACTGCAAATGGCCAATAAAATGCCATTCAATGTCTTTGGGCAATGATTCATGCTTAACCACAAGCTCCTGAACTTTGTTTTCGCCAAATAATTTTTGTCCGGCTTGATAGGCTTCTAGTAAGGCTTCTACTGGTTTTGTTTTACTTACAGCAATTAATCTAACATTAGAGCCAATTTCTTGATTTATTTTTTGAATATTTGCACCAATCATGAATATAAAAATAGTTTACAAATATCTGATTTTATCCTTGTTTGTGCTAATATTTTCTTGCAAAAACGACAGTTTAAACACTGTATCTAAGCCAAAGAATTTATTAACAAAAAACCAAATGGCCGAGATTATTGTTGATATGCACATTGCTGAGGCAGGATTGAATGCCAGTAACCTGAGTTTAGATTCTTTAAAAAATATGAGTGCAGGTTATGATTCATTTATTTTTGATAAGTACCAAATCAAGGAGGAGGATTTTGAAAAAAGTTATGATTATTATTTGTGTGTTCCTTATGAATTGGATACTGTTTATCAAAATGTCATTGAATTATTAAATGCCAAGGAGTCTAGATCCAAAGGGATTTTAATAGCCCCCAAACAAAAGTAATTTTACTAGTATTAAACAAACGTATTTTGCCATATCCAAAAAATATTGAGAACAAACTTGGTTTTAACCAGGTAAAAGAACTAATAGAATCTCGTTGTTTGTCGCCAATGGGCATTCACTATGCCAATCAGATGAGGTTTACCAATCGCTTTGATTTGCTTCAGAAAATATTGGTTCAAACCAAAGAATTTAAGGCTATTTTATTAGAGGAATCTCCTTTTCCAAATGAGCATTATTATGATGTTGGTCCTTGGTTATTTAAGGCCAAAATTGAGGGGATTTATCTGTTAGAAGAGGAATTTCATCAAATTAAATTGGTGGTACAAGCTTTTTTAAGTGTAACCAAATTTTTGCGCGAGCGAAATGGAAAATATCCTGAATTGGATATGCTATTAGAGGGGTTAATCATCAATGACCTGGTTGCTAGAAGGATTGATAGAGTGCTTGATTCGGAAGGCTTACTAAGGCCAAATGCCTCGCCAGAATTGGCCAAAATTTCAAGTAAGATTCAGGATAAAGAAACTGAAATAAGAAAGAAAATTCAGCGATTGTTTGATAAGAATACTGGCCTAGGTTATTTAACAGACCAAATTGGCATTACCATAAGGGAGGGCCGTTTGGTTTTGCCTGTTTTGGCTGAACACAAAAGGCATGTTGCAGGTTTTGTGCACGATGAATCTAATACCGGGCAAACAGTATATATAGAACCATCCGAATGTTTTGATTTAAACAATATGTTGCGAGAGCTTCAAATAGCATATAGGAGGGAAAGGGAGCGAGTATTATTAGAATTAACAGACCAAATTAGGCCCGAGATTCCTGAGTTAGAGAAAAATTTACAACGTTTGGGTTTGTTTGATTTTATAAGGGCGAAAGCTATGGTTGCTATTGAAATGAAGGCCGACATGCCAATATTAAGTAAGCATCCCGGATTGAAACTGGTAAAAGCCTACCATCCTTTATTAAGATTAAGTCACGATAAAATAAAATTAGAAACGGTTCCTTTATCCATCGATTTGAACCAAGGAAAACATATTGTAGTGATATCTGGCCCAAATGCTGGTGGAAAGTCGGTTTGTTTAAAAACCGTTGGCTTGCTCCAATTTATGTTGCAATGTGGTCTGTTAATTCCTTGCGAATCGCATAGTGAAATTGGTATTTATAAAGATATCATGGTTGATATTGGAGATGAACAAAGTATAGAAAATGATTTAAGTACCTACAGCTCTCATTTATTGAGCATGAAGAGCTTTTGTGATTTTGCTGATGGCAAAACATTGTTTTTAATTGATGAGTTTGGAACCGGAACCGACCCCCAATTTGGAGGTCCTTTGGCCGAGGCAATTTTACATCATTTGGCTCAAAAGCGAGCCCATGGAATTGTTACCACCCATTTTAGTAATTTGAAGAACTTTGCATCTCAACATCCTGGATTAGAAAATGCCAGTATGTTGTTTGATCATGATAAGATGCAGCCATTGTATCAGTTGGAATTGGGTAAACCCGGGAGCAGTTATGCCTTTGAGTTGGCTGGTAAGTCTGGCTTGAGCCAACAAATTATTAATTATGCAAAGAATAAAGTAGGGGATAAACAACGCAAGGTGGATGAGCTTTTGGTAGAATTGGAGAAAGAGAAAAAGCAGGTAAATGATTTACGCACTAAGGTAATAGAGAAAGAGGCTAAAGCTCAATCTTTGCTATTGAAATATGAATTGATAAGTGAGGAGATTGAGAAAAATAAGCGCCAATTGATAAGAGATGCCAAACAACAGGCCCTTTCATTGGTGAGTGAAGCAAACAGTAGAATAGAGGCAACCATCAGAGAAATTAAAGAAAGGCAAGCCGATAGTGAGGTGCAAAAAAAGGCGAGGAACCTGGTAAAGCAAGATATTTTAGAGTTGAAAAAAGGTCTCGAATTGGAGGTGCAACCTGCTGAGCAGTCATTAACCGAGACAACGAATGCTGCCTTTAAAATAGGTGATACTATTAGGGTAATTGGTCAATTGGCTATTGGACAAATTACGGAGATATTAAAAGGTAAAGCCATCATTTCAATGGGTGAATTAAGAACAACTGTTGCGCTATCTAAATTAGAATTGGTAGCGGTGCAAGAACTTAAAGAAACTAAAAAATTTAGTTCAAGTGGGGTCAATATAAACCACAAGATGCAACATTTTAATTCAGAGCTTTACTTAATTGGGATGAGAGGAGATGAGGCTGTGAGTGCTTTAAATGAACATTTAGATGAAGCAATTTTACTTGGCATAAAAGAACTCAGAATTGTTCATGGAAAAGGATACGGAATTTTACGCAAACTTGTCAGGGAGCAATTACAAAGCAATAAAATTGTGGCGCATTTTGCAGATGAACAGATAGAATTGGGCGGTGATGGAGTTACAATTGTTAACCTTAAAATGTAGTTTTCTCAGCCAATAACTGTTCAATTTTATTGGTAATTTTTTTGCTATTGGGGTCTGTAATTGTTAAGTAGTAATCTACATATTCGCCTTTTTTGTTTATAAGGTATTTATGGAAATTCCATTTAGGAGACATGTTAGTGACACCATTCAGAGATTTATTGCTCAAGAATTTATACAATGGATGGCAATCAATTCCTTTCACATGAATTTTATCAAATATCGGGAAAGTTGTTTGAAAATTGATGCTACAAAATTCCGCAATGCTCGCTGCTTCTAATTGCTCTTGGTTGCCAAAATCATTAGATGGAAAGGCTAATATTTCAAATCCCAAATGCTGGTATTTTTTATACAGTGTTTCAAGATCTTTGAATTGAGGGGTAAAGCCGCAACCGCTTGCCGTATTTACGATTAGCAAAACCTTTCCGGCATATTGCTGCAAAGATACAGCTTCGCCTTTTATTGAATTTACCTCAAACTTATATATACTCTTATTTAGCATATAGTATAAACAACTATTTGTTGTTAATGTTTCAAAGCTGGTTGATTTCATATGAGCGTTTTTTTTATTTAGGTTTTGGCTATTTGATACTTCACCCGTTGAAATAGCGTTTGTTATAGCGCAATTTCAAAATATTTCATTTTCTTTAATCGGTTAAGTTATTTGACGCGTATCATTCTATTATGAGCTTGGATTATAGAGTTCAATGTTATAATGACCAAATCTTACAACACTACCATGTGGGTTTTGAGATTTATGAGAAATGAATAGAAATGCTTTCAAAGTAAAATGAACAGCCAACACAAATGCGGAAGGAATTGCTGAAAGCGATGAAATATGGTTGCTTTGTAATATTCAAATGACTAAAATTGCTTGATGAAAAGTAAAGAAATTACCTTTTTAAAAAGTTTAAAATCAGGAATGAGAGGAGGATTAATAGCTGCCGGCGTAAATATAGGATGGCTATTTAGCATAAGCTACCTGTTGAAAATTCAAGGAATTCCGGAAGGTTTTCCCGTTGCAGTGGTTTTTTCTACAATGATTCCTTTGGCATTAGGTGCATTGCTATTTGCATTTCTTTTAAAAAACTTTAAAAAGGGCAACATACTTTTTTATTTAATTGCTGCTGGGTTTACTATTCTGAGTATTTTCCCTTCCTTTCAGCCCTTATTGCCAGATGGAAGCAAGGCTCCCAATCATTTTGCCATACTTACTGTGCCCATGCATTTCTTTGCGGCCACTATTGGCGGTTTTTTTATTATAAAGGGTAAATAAACTAAAACAGCAATTAACTCAAATGCATCTTATCAAGCGTAATTTTTTTATTTTACTATTTCTACAATTTTCATTTACAATGCAAGCAAAAGATACTATTATTTATGTGTTTGATCCCATGTGTGGCTGGTGTTATGGGTTTTCTAATGTGATAAAGCAATTATCATCCGAATACCAATTAGAATTTGATTTTAAAATTATCAGTGGAGGAATGGTTGTTGGCGAAAAGGAGGGTGAAATTGGAGATTTTGCTGATTATATTTTGGATGCCTATCACATTGTTGAAAAATCTTCGGGAGTTAAGTTTGGTGAGCCTTATTTGGCACAATTAAAAACAAAGAAAATTCATACATCCTCTGTGATGCCAGCTATTGCCATTGAGGTATTTAAAACCTTTCATCCAATGGAGGCAATTGCTTTTGCCAGCGATGTTCAAAAGGCTTATTATTTCTATGGATTGGATTTGCGATTAGATGATGTTTATAAGGATTTGATAAAGCCATATGGTATTGATGAAACTGCATTTCTGACAATGCTTCATAGCCAAGAATTTAAGCAAAAGGCTTTCGATGGTTTCCAAGAATCTTCCCGACTTGGAGTTAACGGATATCCTGCTGTAATGGCTATACATGATGGAAAGTATTATTCACTCGCAAAGGGATTTGCCGATTATGATCAGTTAAAAAGTATCTTTGAAAAATTGAAGTCTCTAAAATGAACAGAATGTCATTCATTAATGCAGGCTTCATTTACCTTTACCATAAACTTTGGCCCTCAAAACGCCCAAAGAACCACTGAATTTCTGTAATGAAACATGCTAATGCGGCTCAATTTCAATGCGAAGCTTCTTTATGGGCGAGGAGTAGTCCATTTTTGGCAAATGCTAAACAAAACGTTAATAAATACAATTCAATAATTTAATTGAGGCATTTATTTTTGTGCTGTGTATGCAATTGTAGATATAGAAACTACGGGGGGCCATGCCACCCAAAACAGAATTACAGAAATTTCCATTTTTGTACATGACGGTAAACAAGTGATTAATCATTACGAAACACTTGTAAATCCGGAAATGAGCATACCTCCCTATATTCAAGCTTTTACGGGCATAAGTAATGAAATGGTTGCAAATTCACCTTCCTTTTCTGCCATTTCAGAAAAAGTATTCAATTTACTACAAAGCAATATTTTCATTGCACACAATGTCAATTTCGACCATAGTTTTATCAAAAGCCAATTACAAGAATCGGGATTTGATTTACAGGTAAAAAAACTCTGTACTGTTAGGTTGAGTCGGAAAATTGTACCTGGGCACCGTTCTTATAGCCTGGGGAATATTTGTGCTGCCATTGGGATTAAATTAGAAAACAGACACAGGGCAGGAGGTGATGCAATAGCAACAGTAAAATTATTTGAATATTTGTTAAAGCATGATTCTGAAAATCATGTGGACGATTCATTAAAACGCGGATCAAAAGAGCAGGTTTTGCCTCCTAATGTGAGCAAATCTGATTTCGAAAAATTACCAAAAGCACCAGGTGTTTATTATTTTATGAATGATAAGGGCTTGGCTGTTTATGTTGGGAAAGCCAAGAATATCAGAACCCGAGTTGGAAGTCATTTTGGAGGTGATTTAAAAGGCAAACAAAAGCAAAATTTCATGCGTGATGTGTTTGGATTTAGTCATACCGCCACTGGCAATGAGTTATTGGCAATATTGTTAGAAAGTCATGAAATACGAAGGCTCTGGCCTGATGAAAATAGAGCGCAAAAAAGGGTTCAGACTGTTTATGGTTTATTTGATTATTTGGATCAAAACAATAAAATAAGATTTGGTATTGATAAGGTAAGGAAAGACCAAAAAGCTTTGGTTACTTTTAGTACCCATACTGCTGGCTTAGAATATTTAAATTCATTGATTGTCTCCTATGGATTGTGCCCAAAACTATGCAATAGCCAAACCAACAAAGGAGAATGTATCAGTATTAAAAATGAAATATGTGATGGCTATTGCCTAGCGCAAGCCAATGTGGAGGCTTATAACGCAAAAGCGCAATTATTTTTTGACCATTTAATGTCTGAGAAAAAAGCATATTACATAGTTGGTAAAGGCAGAAACTATAAAGAACAATGCGTGATTATTTATGAACCTGGTATATTCATTGCCTACACTTTTGTTTCTAACAAAGAGCAAATTGATTTTGATATGGTAAAAGAAATGGCAACACCCATTAAACTGAATAGCCTAATGGAGGCGGTCCTTGCCCAAGTGGTAAGTGGAGAAAAAAGTAAAGGATACAAGGTTTATACCCAAATGAAAATTGCTGTAGTTTTATAATCCATTTAAAACAAGTATCCTATTTTTAGTCCTAACCTAATACTACCACCATTTGTGTATGGGTTAATTTCGAAACTCTGACCAGTAAAATTTTTAATGGGCTTTATTGGGTTCGAAGTATATTGAATAGGTGCACTGGCAAAAATTCCGGTAAATGCATCTATAACAAACCTGTTTCTATAGGTTCTTTGGTAACCAAATAAATAACCCACGCTTATACCTTTTAATTTTTCTTGGTAATTAACCACCACATTATTTGTGGTACTATCTTGAACATAATAGTGATAGTCGTAACTACAATATCTTAACATTAATTGCGAGTACCAGCCATTCCATTCATTACGTTGGCGCCTATAATGGCGTAAATCTATACCGGCTTGAAACCCTTCCATCGAAGTCTTTTTTCTATCGCTTCCATCCAATTTTAAATTAGTGTAAGCTAGCGAGCTTTGCACACTCCATTTGTAAGTGATTTTGGTTTCATAACTCAAATTAATGGTGGCTAAAAATCCACTGAGTAAATTCACTTTTACAATGTTTTTCTTTTTAACGGAATAGGGGTCATAAGTAATTTTATTTTGCCCCACAACAGGCATAACATAAATAAGAAAAATAATATAAAATAAGGCTTGTTTCATTTTAGTTGAACCTATATCCAATATTTAATCCAAATCTACCAAACATTCCATTGATTGGCCCAAACCACTCAGGGTATCTTACTGCGCTAGCCGAGCCACTTTTATACAGCCCCAAATTATAAACTGGCCCTAAAAATGCTTCTATAGTGATTCTTTTACCTAAGACCCATTTTCTTCCTAAAACCAAACCCAATCCTGTGGTATTATACCTGTCATTATAATAGGTTTCAACCATGAATTGGTATTTTATAAAAGGTTCAATGTAATAGCTATTTTTTTTCTCTGGAGTAAAGTAATCTCTAAATCCTATGCCTCCTCCAAAACCAAGAATTTCACCAGAATAACCAAAATTTAAACCATAAGCCCAAACATTAACCGACTTCTCTTCATTGTAATAATTTTCATATTGAAAATTTAGTGCTCCCAAAGTCAAGGCTAAGGGTGCCCATTTTATCTCCTTCTTAAAATGAAAAGGCTTGTTGATTGGCTTTTGTTGTGCAAAAACCGAAAAGCTAAAAAAGATGAAATAAAATAAAATTAATCTCATTCAGGTAATTTAAAGCCACGCAGAAAATCGGCAATGTTCATTCTTTTTTTCGATTCCATTTGAACGTCGGCTAAACTGATAAAACCATCTTGGCATTTTACTTTTAAAAATGTTTTGTGGTCGGTAAATAGTTTGCCTGTTTCCAATAAAATGGTTGGATTGGGTTCAAAATAAGCCTCAAAAACTTTTACCTGTTTTCCTTCTATGATGGTGTATGCTGACGGGTAGGGACTCATACCTCTGATTAAATTTAAAATATTTTCTCCGGTTTGATCCCAATGAATGAGGCAATGATTTTTAAATATTTTGGGGGCAATTTTTAAGGAACCTCCATCCTGAGGCATTCCATTTGTATCGCCAGCTTCAATTTTCTTGAGTGAATCAATGATGAGCTGAGCACCAATTTCCATGAGTTCATCGTGCAATTCTCCTGCCGTTGTTGATTTGCTTATTTGGCAGCTTGCTTTAAGTAAAATATCTCCTGTGTCTATTTCATGTTTCAAGAAAAAAGTACTTACGCCACTTTCCTTTTCTCCATTTATGATGGCCCAATTAATTGGCGCAGCACCTCTGTAATCTGGTAATAAAGAAGCATGCAAATTAATCGTGCCAAGTGGTGGCATATTCCATACCACTTCGGGTAACATCCTAAAGGCAATCACAATTTGAAGATCGGCTTGCAAGCTTCTTAATTCTTCAATGAACCCCGGGTCGCGCAATTTTTCTGGTTGCAATACCTTGATGTTATTTTCTACTGCAAATTTCTTTACTGGAGATTGTTGCAAATGCATGCCTCTACCTGCAGGTTTATCAGGTGCAGTAATTACACCTACCACATTATAGCCATTATCTACAATTGCTTTTAATGAAGCAACTGCAAAATCTGGCGTACCGAGGAATACTATTCTCATGAAAATAAATAAGACTAATTTACATTGAGTTCGGCAAGCAAGTTATTAGCTTGAGCTACCTTTTGAATGGTCCACAAAACATAACGTATATCTACAGCCACACTTCTACTATATGCCTCGTTCCAAGCATAATCATTGATGGTGGCAGTATAGGCTCTGTCAAAATTTACACCAACCAATTTGCCATCGGCATCCAAAACCGGACTACCACTGTTGCCTCCAGTTGTATCTAGGTTATATAAGAAATTTACTGGTAAGTCATTTAAAGTTGGGTGAATAAACTGTCCAAAATCTCTTGAGGCATATAAATCTTTTACTACTTGCATTAATTCATAATCAATGCCATCTTCTTTATCAATTACACCTTTTAAAGTGGTGAAGGGTTTATTAAATTCTGCATCATTGGGATAGTAACCCCTCACAAACCCATAAGTAAAACGCAGGGTAGCATTGGCATCGGGGATAAATTGTTTTTGTTTAAAAGCACTTTTTGCATCTGCATAACGAGCCAATAATGAATTTAAATTGCCATCTCTCTTGCGATCTACTTCGTCAAAATAATTCATTTCAATATTTAAATCGTGGGTTAAAGCAACCAAGCCATCATTGTACTTTACAAATGCTTCTGAGCTGTCGCTTAGTAATTTCCACATAAATTCTGCCTTGCTTATTTTTGTTTTTGCGTATAATTGGTTCAGCACTTTTTCTCTTGCTTCAGGTGTTGGGTATTTTTTATAGAAATTTTCAACGGCAACAACCTTGTTGTTTTTGTTATTTTCATGTGCATCTTCAATCATTTTAAGAATACCAGCCTTTTCCAATTCTGGGTCCATTTGAGGATACAACCTAAAATAGGCAGCCCTTAATTTAGGAACCTGAATACGCAAATAATTGGCCTTATCGTCCTTTGAACTTAATTGTAAATAGGCAGCTTTATAATTGTCTATTGCTGCTGCCATTTGCAGGGTTGGTGCCACAGAATAGATATAATCAAAGAATAAGTTGCGAGGTGCGCTTGCAATAACCTCATCGTATACTTTATTGATTTCTGGCACAACATTTCCAAACTTTGCATTCAAGGTTGGATCAGCCTGCAAGAATTTTTGCATGTCTTTTTCTTCCTCAAATTTCTTTTCGGTTAAGCCAACTCTTCTGAATCCTTGCAGCTTGCCCTTGTAGTTTTTAGTGGTATTTGCCAATGATTTAATTTTACCCGAATATTTAATTTGAAGGCTATCACTTCCTTTCCCCATTTCTTCCATTTTATTGATTTGCCAATCGTACAAATTACTTACATATTTGAGCATGTACTCTTCGTGGTATTTATAAAATGCCGCAGGTTGGTTTCTAAATGTTCTTCCCGGGTAACCAAGTATAAATACGAAGTCGTTTTCATTGATTCCTTTGGTGTTAATTTTTAAGAAGCGTTTTGGTTTAAATGGTACATTGTTAACGTTATATTCTGCAGAGCTCCCATCGGGCGCTACATAGGCCCTTAAGAATGCGAAATCACCACTGTGACGAGGCCATACCCAATTGTCTTTTTCGCCTCCATATTCTCCAATGCTTCTGGCAGGAACATAAACCAAACGCACATCTTTAAGCAATTGGTAGCGGAATAACACAAAAGATTTTCCGGTAAACATTTCAGATATTTCGCAAGATAATCCAGGGTTACTTTTGTTCTCTGCATCGGTAATTTTTTTGGTGTTTGTGGCAATTATCTTCAGGCGTTCAACTGGGTCGGCAGTGTTTTGGGTTCCCATTAAAACTTCTGAAGATACATCTCTATAGCTAGCTGTAATTTTACAAACTAAACCCTTGGCTTGTGCTTCTAAATTGCGCTCTTTGGCTAAGTAGCCATCTCTGATATAGTTGTTTTGAACCGTGCTCATGGCTGCTACAAACCCAAACGCACAATGGTGATTGGTAACCATTAAGCCATCATTGGAAACAAACGAACCGGTGCAGCCTCCAACGCGTACAATGGCATCTACCAAACTCACTCCGTCTGGGTTATACAAGTCAATTGGCTCCATGCGCAAGCCTGCTTTTTTCAAATCAATGTTTTTCATTTCCGATAAAGGAAACATGCCTTCATCTGCCTTATGGCTGCTAAACAAGATTGCAGCCGTACTCAGCAGCATGGTGAATAGGATTTTTTTCATATGTGGCGAAGATAGGGGAGAAAATTCGGAATTCTGAATGCTGAATTCAGAATTAAATACAACAGCCATTTGAACCAAAAATTGGTTTTTGCCTGTGTATCTTCCCTATGAATCGGGAAAGAATTAATTTTCCAAATTTAGCAAGTAGTGTCCACCTTGGCCAATAATTGTAAGCCTTAAAGTTCTAGGTTTGTGGCTATTAAAAATGCACTCCCGTTTTTTTCTTGTAACGCAAATAATCAACCACCTGATCAAGTTCTTTAACTGAGAGATTTGTTTCTGTTAATCTATCTTCATGCGATGGATACTGAATTCTCATTTCGTAATCCATAAGTTGTGGCAATGAAAAATCTGGCACCACTTCTACACCATTTACTAATTTATTGTGGCATTTGGCACATAGTAAGGAATAGATTATTTCGCCTTTTTCAATATTAGCAACAAACTCTGCCTTGGCACTTTCACTCATAATTAAGCTATCATCTGGAAAGGTAAAATCAATTTTTTTAGTCAAATTTGTGGGAGCTTTTGTTTGGCTATTATCTTTTGATTCTGTTGTTTTTGGGCTCTGTTTTGCAACAGAACATGCTATAAGTAACATACTTGCCAATAGCAAGCTAAATAGTATGGTTCTTTTCATCTTTCTATTAATATTCTCCGCCTACTTTTCTTTTATTTAAAGCATTATTTTGGCTTTTAGGCAGTTTTTTGGGAGCCTCTTCTACAGGTATTTGTTCTGTTAGTGAACCTATAAAAGCTATTAAATCTTCCTTTTCCAGCTGGGTTAATTGCAAAGAGTCGGATGACAAGGTTTGGTTCTCAACGCTCAATCCTCTTCCAGCTCCTCCACCTCCATTATAAAATTCTATTACCTCTTCTAGGGTTTTAAAAACACCATTGTGCATATAAGGTTTTGTATTGGAGGCATTACGGATGGTTCCTGTTCTAAAGCCATGTTTGGTTTCAAAAGCAGGGTTTATTAAATATCTACCTAAGTCTTTACTCAACGCCTTATAATCCTTATCTTGAGGTGTTCCTAAAACCTCAAATTCAGAACCAACATAAGGTGGTTTAACTCCATTAAATATTGGTGCAAAATGGCAAGTTCCGCATTCTGCCTTTCCCATAAATACATTAAATCCGCGCACAATATTTGGAGATGCTTGAGTAACTTGGTTCATAGCCAAATCGAAAGGTGAATTATGCTTACTAAACTTGGAATAATAATAGGTTATAGCAGATGTTATGTGGTCAAAGTTAATTTCTTTTTCTGTTGGTGTAAATGGTAGTAGTTGACTAAAGGCCTCCTTGTATTCAGCGCAACTCAATACCTTTTGCATCAAATCTGCCTCGTTAGCACCCATTTCAATTGGATTTGTAATAACCGCTTTGTTCTGAGTTTGTAAAGTAAAATGTTGTCCATCGGCCATCAGTAAATGATTATAGGTAGCGTTTACAAGCGATGGGGTATTTCTATCTAAAAAACCAGCATGGTTATATTGCAAGGAAGTTATGGTGCTGGTATCGGTAAAAAATTGAGTTGGTTTATGACAAGAAACGCAACTTCTTTGGTTGTTACCAGAAAGTATAGGGTCAAAGAACAATAATTTCCCAACCTCATCAATTTTTGCAAGTGTACTCTCCTCATTTATCCTTAGATAAACGCCTTTGCTATTTTGTCCAATGTATAATTCTTTTGAGAAAATTGAATTTGCGTTTTTGTTTAGTGAATAATCCACAAAACTTCTACTTATTACATGATACTTTCTAATTAAATTTTGATTGGCAGCAAACAAAGGATTAACAAACTCGCGAATAAATTGGTAATGGTTAAACGAGGCATATTCAGATGGCTGTGAATCAACAAAAGCCCTAGTTTTAGCAAATAAAATTAAATATGAATCTGGCAATTTTGTGTTTGGAAAAGACTGATTGTATGAGCTATATATTTCATCAACCTCCTTAAGCATAGCCTTGAGTTCTGGTAAAATTTGATCTTTATCGGGGCAATCAAACCCCGTAGTGTAAATGCTGGCTAGGTTTAATAAAAACAACCTATTGCATAAGAAAAATGAGTGGTGTGTTTGAAGATTTTTAGCAATTGAATCTGCTTCATATACTCGGGAGGCATTTCTACTTTGCTGAATTAAGTTTAATAATACTGCCTTATCAATTTTATCTTCCTCTAGATATTGCAAAGCCAAGGTAAAACCGGCACCTTCTCTTTTATAAGGTTTTTCATATTTTTCAAACACCTCAGTTTCCCATTCTATAGGCAAAGGTCCATTAATCTTTTTCTGGGCAATAGGCTCAAGATACCTCATCCAAAAATCTAAGCCCTTGTAAGCTAAACGGCATTGAAGCATCTCATTTTTGAGTTGAGATTTAGCGCTATCTATAATTGGTTCAGGCAGTTTTTTTATAGCGCTAATTAATTGCTCTTGTAGGTTTTCAAACCTCTTTAATTTGTCAAAATAGTTGTTTTGGTAGGGAGTGGTAGGTTGACCAATATTAAATGAAAAAAAAGTAACAACTAAAAGTGAGACAAGAATTATTAGGCTTTTTGTTTTCATGAATGATTAACAAAGAAATTGGCTATTCATTATTTTAATGTAAAGTATTTGTTAATAAAATGAGAATACCCTTTTTGTTTTGAACCGTAATTTATCACCCCACTTTGTGATTCAATAAGTTTACAAAAATTGGTTTTAATCAGCAACAATCTCAATTATGCGCTTTATGATGGCTGTTAATAAATTTGTTTAAATTGAATCAATTAAGGTAAAATTTCTTGGTTTGTTTAGCGCATTGGTCAAAATGCATTCATCGGCATTAAGTAAGTCGATTCTGCTGCAACTTTTTTCCAATACTTTATTGGTTTCCATAAATAATTCTCTTCCAATACCAGCCACACAGCCATCTGCCAGTGGGGGAGTGAACCAATTTGTTCCTTGGCGCCAAAAAATATTGCTGTGGCTAGATTCTATAATATTGTTTTGAGTGTTTAGTATTAGTGCACCATTTAGGTTATTTTCCTTTGCCCAAATGCTTGCCATCACATAAATTAAGGCATTGCCAGATTTTAAGTTGGCCAATATTCCAGGAGCTTTTTGTTGTTCTTTGTAAATTCCCAATCGCAATATTTCGGTTTGAACCAATTTTTCAATTTCGCTGATTTGTATGCTTAATTTACCATTGTTGTTTTGTGGTAAATAGGTTCCTTCGGAATCTCGGTTTAAAACAGCTCTGACTCTTAAATAAATCGAATCTGGGTTTTTCTGTTCAAATTCTGCTATTTTTTGGGCACAAAGCGCGTTAAATTTTTCCTCATTTAACCCACACAATGCAATTTTTAAAACTTCGGCAGATTGGCTCAACCTTCTGTAATGACGAGAAATATGCGCAATTATTCCCCCTTCGGCCAACATGGTTTCAAACAATAAATCGCCATATAAAAAAGCTCTTTCCATCTATTTGATTTATTCGTAAAGGTAAATTCCTACATTTGTCCCACAAAATTAAGTTTAAATAAATGAAAACAGTTTATATTGTTTCAGCAGTGCGCACACCAATTGGTGCATTCAATGGTAGTTTGGCTGCTGTAAGCGCTCCTCAATTGGGTGCAGTAGCTATTAAAGGTGCTTTGGCTCAGGCTGGAATTTCGCCAGAAATGGTAGAAGAAGTTTTTATGGGTAACGTAATCTCAGCCGGCATGGGTCAGGCTCCTGCCACCCAAGCCATGATTTACGCTGGTATTCCTAATACAGTTCCCGCAACAGTTGTCAACAAAGTATGTGCATCTGGTTCAAAAGCCATTATGATGGCGGCTCAAACCATTATGTTAGGCATCAATGATGTTGTAGTTGCTGGTGGAATGGAAAGCATGAGTAATATTCCTTACTACTTAGATAAAGCTCGTAATGGCTATCGTTTAGGACATGGTACCATTTTAGATGGCATGGTAAAAGATGGTTTGTGGGATGTTTACAATGATTACCACATGGGAAATGCAGCTGAATTGTGTGCCAGAGAGTATAAATTTACCCGCGAGGACCAAGATGCATTTGCCATTGAAAGTTATACTCGTGCGCAAAATGCTTACGCAAAAAATGCTTTTGCAGATGAATTGGTTTCTGTTGAAATTCCTCAAAGGGGCAAAGATCCAATAGTGGTAAGTGTAGATGAAGAATATACAAAAGTTAATTTTGATAAATTAAAAACGTTAAAATCAGCTTTTGAAAAGGAAGGTACCATTACTGCAGCAAATGCATCTAAGTTAAATGATGGTGCAAGTGCTTTGGTATTGATGAGCGAAGAAAAAGTAAACGAATTAGGCTTAAAGCCATTGGCAAAAATTATTGCTTTTGCAGATGCAGCTCATGCGCCTGAATGGTTTACAACTGCACCAGCTTTGGCAGTGCCAAAAGCATTGAAATGGGCTGGTGTTGATATTAAAGATGTAGATTTCTTTGAATTGAATGAAGCATTTTCAGTAGTTGGTTTGGTAAATACCCAATTATTAGGAATTGATGCCAACAAAGTAAATGTGCGCGGTGGCGCGGTAGCTTTAGGTCATCCATTGGGTAGCTCAGGCTCACGCATTGTGGTTTCTTTGGCACATATCTTAAAAGCCGAAGGCGGAAGATATGGTGTAACTGGAATTTGCAATGGTGGTGGCGGAGCCTCTGCAATCGTGATAGAAAACATAAAATAATTTTAAACTTTAATGCAACAAAGCAACAATTAATTGATTGCTTCGTTGCTTTTTTATTTAATACGAAATTCAAGGCCACCAAGGCACCAAGTTTTTTGAAAGAAAAAATATGGCCACAAAGGCACTAGGACACTAAGATTTTTTAAAGAAAACTTCTTTATAAATAATAACTCCGTGCCTTGGAGCCTTGGTGGCAATAAAATAAACTTATGAAATGTAAAAAGTATCTAGTTTTAATGATTGCATTTTTGGGAGTAACATTTTTTGTTAAAGCACAGAAGCAAAAGCAAAAACTAGATTCGCTTTCATTGGATTCATTAAAGGATTACGAAATACGATTAAGCGGACTTTGCTATAGCATGGTGCGCGATTTTGAGGAGGATGCCCGCATAACCTCGGGTAAGAATTTTATCAGGCAAATGGGTAGAGCCTTAAAGGTTAGTAACTCGTATTACTACCCATTTGATTCACTTAAAAATGTCATGATATTGCATGCTCCCGACGATTTATTTAGGATCATTACTTGGAATGTAGCCACCAATGATGAGAAGTTTAGGTATTTTGGGGTGATCCAAATGAATCCAGAAAAGTTGGTAAAGCTCAATAAAAAGGAAGTGTTGTTTGAAAATATTTATCCTTTGATAGATAGAAGCGATAGCATTGAAAATTTTCTTTTTAAACAGTTACCGCCTAATTTTTGGTTTGGTGCTACTTACTACAAAATGGTAAAAACTACCTTTAATAAGGCAGACTATTATACGCTCTTAGGATGGGATGGTGCAGGTGCAGAAACCAATAGAAAAGTGGTAGATGTTATCCGTTTTCAAAAAGGTCAGCCTGTATTTGGTGCACCCATTTTTGATTTAAAACGTAAGGCAACTTATTCACGTTTGGTTTATGAATTCAATAACCAAGCTACCATGACCTTGCGCTATGATGAAAAGCGCAAGTACCTTATTTACGAAAACATAGTTCCCGATAAGCCCGAAAATGCAGGCTTATTTCAATACTATTATCCCGATGGTAGCTTTGATTACCTCATTTGGAAAAATGGCGTTTGGGAAAAGCAAGCTGGGTTTTTGGAAAATTAAAAAGGGCATCAGGCTACTAACCTCTGGCAGCTGGCAAAAATGAAATTGCTAGAAGCCAGAGGCCAGCTGCTAATTCTTCGCAGCACGCGAGAGGCGGTCGTTGATGGCTCTGCCTAGGTGTTTATTCGGAAATATTTCCGCTACAATTAATTTTACATTGAGCGCATCGGCTTGGCGAATGGCGGCAAATAATTTTTGTGCGGCTTCTGATAAATTTCCTTCAGGAGATAGAATAAATTGCAGGGTTAATGGCAAGTGTTTATTGAAATTGTTGAATCCAATAAAGACCATTTCGTTGTAATTGTATTGTGTTAAAAAATCTTCGGGCTGACCCAAACGCAGCGCTGTTTTAGGTGCATAATGTTTGCTCAACATGCCGGGGGCAATAGGGTTCTCGTTGTTGATGAGTTTGCTTTGGTCTAATTTTACACCAAGCACATCTTCAATTGCCTCCACAGAAAGGCCGCCAATACGCAATAATTGAGGAACAGGGTTTACAAAAGATACTATGGTAGATTCTATGCCAATAGCACAATCACCACCATCTAATACAGCCCCAATGAGGTGTCCTAGTTGTTGGTTAACATGCTGTGCAGTGGTAGGACTAACAGTTCCAGATAAATTAGCACTCGGCGCTGCTAGCGGGAAATTGAGCATACCTAGCAATTCCAAAGTAAGTGCATGGTTAGGGATTCTTATGGCCACAGATGAATGTCCTGCTGTTACAATATCTGGTATTTGCACTGATTTAGGCACCACAAAAGTTATTGGTCCGGGAGAGTAAATTTTTGCCAATTTCAAAGCCAACTCTGGCAATTGAATTCCCCAATTTTGAAAACGCTCCAAAGAATTGCTATGAATAATTAGTGGATTAAACTGCGGCCTATTTTTTACCTCATAAATTTTTGCAATGGCATTGCCATCAAATCCATTCGCCGCCAAACCATATACCGTTTCGGTAGGTATGGCAAGCAATTGGCCAGCTTCTAGGATTCGTTTTGCTTCTTGCAGGGAGGTGATAATCATAAGTTTTACAACAAAGCAACAAAGGAACAATTTTTTTTGCCACCAAGGCACAAAGGCTCGAAGATTTTTTTACTACAAAGTAACAAAGGAACAATTTTTTTGCCACCCCTTGGGCGCCGTAGCTTTTGGCGAAGGGGTCAAGGCACCAAGACACCAAGTTTTTCTAAAATATTAAAAAACTCTTTGTGTGCTCTGTGCTATTTTCTCAGTGCTCTTTGTGGTTAATGAAAATATACTTCAACCACAGAGATCACTATATAAAGCCAGATAGATTATTTTTCACTATTGGTTTTCCACTTTTATTTAGCTAAACCTGGGTGATACCACTAGGTCTTTCGACCCGGGTGTGTAAACATAAAATCCTTCGCCAGATTTTGCACCTAAGATACCGGCAGTAACCATGTTTACCAATAGCGGACTAGGAGCATATTTTGAATCTCCAAGGCCATCGTATAATACATTCATAATGGCCAAGCAAACATCTAATCCAATAAAATCTGCTAATTGTAAGGGTCCCATTGGGTGAGCCATACCAAGCTTCATTACTGTGTCAATTGACTCAACCGAGCCAACACCACTTTGCAAGCAAATAATGGCTTCATTGATCATTGGCATTAAAATACGGTTTGCTATAAAGCCGGCATAATCATTTGCCTCTGCAGGAATTTTACCAATTGCTTTTGATAAGTTTACAACAGCCAAACTCACTTCTTTTGAAGTTTTGTAGCCATTGATTATCTCAACCAATTTCATTACTGGAACTGGGTTCATAAAATGCATACCAATAACTTTTTCTGGACGCTTAGTCACACTTGCTATTTTGGTAATTGAAATAGAAGAAGTGTTTGAAGCCAAAATGCAATGTTCTGGTGCATATTCATCAATTTGCTTAAAAATATCTAATTTGATATTGATGTTTTCACTCGCTGCTTCAACTATTAAATCAGCATTGGCACTGGCCTCTTTTAGGCTGGTAAAGGTGGTAATATTGGCAAGCGTAGAAGTTTTAACCTCTTCAGTAATACTTCCTTTTGTTACCATTCTATCTAAGTTTTTGCCAATAGTTTCTATGGCTTTTTTTAATTGAGTTTCGTTTACATCAATTAAATTTACTTTGTAATTGTTTTGCGCAAACACATGTGCTATACCATTGCCCATTGTGCCTGATCCGATTACAGTTATGTTTTTCATTGTTTTTAAATTGCAGCGCAAATGTAAAAAAGCAATTCCATTAAAAAAGTTTTATTGGTCATCATTTTATATCAACTAAAAAACTATTTTTGTAAATACTATGTTAAAAAATTATATTCTCTTGTTTTTTAGTTTGTTAGCTTTGTTTACTTCGGCTCAAAACAATTCTTGTCCAACTGTACTTTCTTATGATCAAATACAGAAATTACAGGCATTTCAGCAACGTTTAGAAAATGGCGAGGTAATTTTAAATAAAAAGGCTATTAAATATGTACCAGTTAAGATTCATATAATTGGCAATAAAAATGGCATTGGCTATTATCCAGTTTCTTTTTTGTTGCAAACCTTGTGCGAATTAAACACGCGATTTATACCAACAGGATTTCATTTTTTCTTATCCGGTGTTGTTTCATTTATAAACGACGATGAGCTATACCAAGGTAATTCTGATGCCATTTGGAATAGGGCAGGCGATTACAAAGATCCAAAAGCAGTAAATATTTTTTTTCATGGTGCGGGTATGGAATGGTGCGGCGTTTATTTTGGCGGGGTAGATGTTATTTTTATCAAGAATTCTTGTCAGTTAACCAATGCCACCACTTTAACCCATGAGCTCGGACATTTTTTTACTTTACCACATACATTTTATGGTTGGGAAGGTGGAAATACACCAAGCAATATTGAAAAAATTGATGGCAGCAATTGCCGTTCTGCTGGAGATGGTTTTTGCGATACCAAAGCAGATTATGTATCTGTTCGTTGGAGTTGCCCACTGTTCAGCAATTTAAAGGATCCCAATGGTGTAATTTTTAAACCAGATAGTTCTATTTACATGAACTATGCCTCAGATAATTGTCATAGTCGTTTTAGCAATGAACAAATGTTGGCCATGCAAAATGATTTACAAGGAAGAAATATTGCAGTTCCTACGGTTGATTTGCGCAGTTTGCCAGCACCGCAAAAAATAGCGCCATTACCAGGAGCAACTAACATAAATGCCAATGAGGTAAAATTAAATTGGCGGGCAGTGCCAGGTGCATTTGCTTACCATTTGCAAATTGCTCGTTTTGGAAATTGGGAGTACCTCAATTACGATCAACTAATTTATGATACCAGCGCGGTGGCCGATTTATTTGGCGATTGGCCTTATGCTTGGCGCGTTAGAGCAATTACTGTAGCAAATACCTGTTCTTCTTTTGGAACGGTAGATACCTTTTCAACCTATGAATCACCTGCGAGTTTAAATGAAATAGGGAAAGATATGAATGGGTTGCTTTATCCAAATCCGAGTGAAATAGGACAAACTATCTTAATAAAAACACCCATTGGTACACAAGTAATTTTGTGCAATAGTTTGGGTCAAACCGTAACTAAATTTGAACCAAGCACCAAGGCAGAAATAGAATTGAAAATTACCGAAGCTGGAATTTATTTTGTGGTTTTTAAAACCAGTGAAAACACTTTTGTTAAGCGATTGTTGGTTCAATAAAACTGTTGAAATCTTCTGTTGTATCATAGCTTTTAAGTAAGCCAATATGTTTCGGTTTGATCCTACTACTTCTCGATTCATTTAAGAATTGCCTCAAGGAATTATGCTGCCTCTTGAACCTTAATTTGAGTTCATTAAAATCTTTTGGATGGTATATGGCCAATAAGGGCTCATCTATATTATTTGCTTCGTTGTAATAACAAACAGTGCAATTCGTATGATGAAAATGTTCTATTAACATTGCTAAATCTTCACCAGTGATAGCAGGGTAATCGCAACCCAAAAGTAGGATAGCGTTTTTTGGAAATATTTCAATAGCACTGAGCAAGCCAGTAAATGGTCCGGCGTTTGCAAATTGGATATTATCTGGTATAATTTGTTTGGTTTCTGTGAATAAATCTACTTGTGTTTTATTATGAGAAATGTAGGCATTTAAACCTACATTGTTACAAATATTTAATAAGTGTTCGTATTGTGGTAATTGGTGGTAATGCAAGCTAGCCTTGGGTTTCCCCATGCGTTTACTTTCGCCCCCACATAGAATAACAGCAATTATTTCTGGAGCCTTAGTCATGGCTTTTTAGGTTCAAACCGTTAACAAAAACATTTTACCTTTCACTACCATTTCTTCGTCTATTTGATCCAATTGTAAATCAAAAATTTCATTGACCAAAGATGGGTCGTAAGCCGTTTTTACTTTAATGTAATTGGAAGTAAAACCATACATGGTATCTGCATCATTTTCTGCTTCCCACAGAACAGGAAAAGTTCTGCCTAGGTTTTGCTCATAGAAGAATCTTCTTTTTTTATCAGATAAAATATGAAGCATTTTACTGCGCTCATTTCTTACACGCATAGGCACTTTGCCAGGTAATTTATAGGCAGTGGTGTTCACACGTTCGCTATAAGTAAAAACGTGTAAATAAGATACATCTAATTCATTGAGGTAATTGTAGGTCTCTAAAAAATGCGCATCTGTTTCGCCAGGATAGCCAATGATTACATCTACCCCAATGCAAGCATGTGGCATTAAGGCTTTAATTTTTTCTACTCTCGAAGTATATAAATTTGTGAGGTATTTGCGACGCATGCTTTTTAATAACTCATCAGAACCAGATTGCAGTGGTATATGAAAATGAGGAACTATTACTTTACTTTTAGCCGCCAATTCAATGATTTCATCACTCAATAAATTGGGTTCAATGCTGCTCACGCGCAGTCTTTCTAAGCCTTTCACTTGCTCTAAGGCTTGCAACAATAGAAAGAAATTTTCTGGTGCACCTTCAGTTCGTTCTGAACCAAATTCGCCAGTATTTACGCCTGTTAGCACAATTTCTTTGATACCTTGGGCAACAATTTCTTGGGCTTGTTTTACCACATTTTCTATGGTATCACTTCTGCTTTTTCCTCTAGCTAATGGAATGGTACAAAAGGAGCAAAAATAATCGCAACCATCTTGCACTTTTAAAAAAGTTCTTGTTCTATCGCCAATGGAATACGAAGAATGGTAATCTATT
>Ga0209550_10000170_pt1 | contig 56075 bp, 61 predicted proteins | sample LauGreSuBDMM15SN_2_FD_187567 | JGI IMG/M metagenome (GOLD analysis project Ga0209550, IMG submission 187567) | Freshwater lake microbial communities from Lake Michigan, USA - Su13.BD.MM15.SN (SPAdes) (version 5) | ecosystem: Environmental > Aquatic > Freshwater > Lake | place: Lake Michigan...
TCATTTAATTTTACGCCTTTGGATGGTTCTTGCATAACCGCATATCTTACCCCTTTTAATTTCAATAATTCATCCGAAGTTCCACCGATCAGTCCTCTTTTTTCAGTAACAAGTGTGATCGGAACCGTTCCTTTATATTCACCCAAGGTAACCGCCATTAAATCCGCAATAATAGATTTTCCATTACTACCACTTCCATGATAAACATTGAACGTTTGATTTTTATTAGAACCAATTAAACAAGCAGCTAAATGATCCCACATATATCTATTTAATTCAGGAATCGGAAACAATTTGTTCATAAATAATAATATTTCTGATTTGGATTCATTGTATTTATTTTTATTTTCATCCGAGTCCTCATTTTTTTCAATCAGGTCATAAGGAATATAATCAATTTTCGTTGATTTTGTAATATAATCTTCTGGATACCCCTCTCTAAATACTTTGTTTTTAAAATCCACGACACCATTATTAAAACACATTAAATATTTATTTGTATCTATGCTCTTAATAAAATCGCCATCATAAAAGAGTTCCATTGCTTCACGAAGAATATTATTTTTATCATTGGTTTTCTTTAATGTAAGCATGACATCTCCTACTATTTTAATTTTTTTCTTAATATACTCAGCTCTCTCATCATTCGGATCATAATTTTGATATTCATTGTTTAATTCTTCTTGTTTAGTAGTATACAAATCATACATTTGTTTGGATATTGCTTCTCTCAAACTAATTTTGTTATCAACAACCCATTTATGATTTTGATAATTGTACCAGGATCCCTTTTTATCATAACTCACACAAACATATTTATCCTTGAACATTTGCTTTAAAACGAGCGCTTTATCGTATTCCGTTTGACTACTTAATGATTCGTCAATCGCATAGTTAATAGACATTTTTTTTACTCTTTCATATCCTTCAAAGTTATATTGTTTTGCCCAATACATAATAGAGCGTTTTGTCACGCCTTCTTTGGACGAATTAAAGTATTTTTTCCAGTCATGATATAAAGAAGGAATACTATCATAATCAAAATCACTTGCTTTACTTCGTACTTGAACCCAAGATAAGAACAGCCTTTCATCTGTACGTTTTAATGCAAACGCTACTTGTCTATTCAATAGATGAGACCCAGGTTCATAAAATTTTTCAGGTAAAACTTGCGCATATTCATGCGTCTCTCTAATTTCATATTCATTCTGTTTTAATTTTTTCAACATAATTTCTATCGCACGATTTAAGGTGTCTTTGTCTTTAATATCTGATAAAGCTATATAATCATCATTATCATTCTCATCGTTTTCATCATCTACTAATAATTTCACTTTTGTTTTACTTGAAGGTTTTTTAAATTTAGAATTTTTATTTTGTAATTTCGTATTATATACATCAATTATTTTTGGATTGATTTCAAATTTTACATTACTATCATTCTGAACCGATAATTTTATAAAATTATTTTTCAAGTCAAAATCTTGAACCTTTTTTTCATCCATCATAAATTCACCATCTGCTTTATCATACGTCAATACAAAATGCTGGGTTAATTCATATGCTTCATTGTCTGGTTTTCTGGATCCAAAAAGTTGCCAGTTCGTAGTCCCTTTACTAATTCCTTCATCTAAAACACTATTCCATGTATTTACAAGTGGAAGTTCCCATATTTCCGGTAATTTCTCAATTATTTTGTCACGGATAATGCATTGCATTGTAAAGTCTACTTGAACCCCGATAATCATATGAATTCCGTCTTTGGTAACACTTTTATCATCCAAACGATTTACGTTTGGTTTTTCAAAAATAAAAATATCAAATGGTTTGTTTTGTTCAAATAAATAACATTCTTTCAGTTCTTCTAAATATAAAAGGATCATATCTTGAATATGTTCTTTTGTATGTTGCCGCGAGTCAATATCATCATAAATGTATCTAAAATCAAAATCAACCGCCATAGGACCTTTGGATTCCAATTGTTTTTCTGTTAGATATTCTTTTTTCTTTTTTACAAATACATAATCGTAATATAAATTATAAAAGATAGGTAATTCTTCTTTTGGAATAATATAGGATCCACCATAAATATTTAATTTCTTGTCAGGAATTCTTGTATGTGTAATAATTTTATCGGAATTACTATTATTATTAGCACAATGCTTTGCCAAGAATTCATTCAAATCTGTAAATTGTGATGATGTATTCATTTTATTATTCATAGGATGATATAATATATGAATATTTTTCTATTTCATTTTTTTTAAATTTAAAATTGTAAAAAATATAAATAATGTAAATATCGTATAAAACTAGTATAAAACAATACTTGTATATATAATATATATTTTATGAGCATAGTTATATCCAAAGAAACAATCCATCGTTTGTTAAAAGATGTAAAACAAATTATTAAAAACCCATTGACAGAAAATGGCATTTATTATATTCATGATGACGAAGATATGTTAAAAGGATATGCGTTAATAGTGGGTCCAGATGAGACACCGTATTTTGCTGGAAATTATTTTTTTGAATTGAATTATCCTGCGGATTATCCGCATAGTCCACCAGTTGTAAAATATTATACCAATGGAAATGATATACGATTTAATCCGAATTTATATAAATGTGGAAAGGTTTGTATATCACTTTTAAATACGTGGAGAGGGGAACAGTGGACATCATGTCAAACGATTTCAACTGTTCTTTTGACATTATGTACCTTACTTTGTAAAGAGCCGCTATTAAATGAACCGTGTGTTTCCAAAAATCATATTGATTTTAATAATTATACGGATATTATTGAATATGCAAATATTAATATTGCTATTTGTGATATTTTAATGAGAAAAAAAGGGGTTTGTATACCTTTTTTTGATTTATTTGATTTGTTTATAAAAGAGAATTTTTTAAAAAATGTTGAGAAGGTGACAAAATTTGTTGAAAATAAATCCATGATAGGTAAATTTAGTAAATCAAAAGTTGTGAAAACAGGAATTTATAGTATGGTAGTAGAAATAGATTATCCTACACTCTTGGCAAAGTTAAAAAGTTGTAGTGATCTATTGTCTAGTAATAATAGTAATAATAGTAATAATAATTATGAGAATCATCATATTGTATAATAAATACTTTTTTATTTTAGTTTTTATTTTCTCTTTTATATTATTTATATTTTAAAACAAAATTGAAATAAATAAATAATATGAAAGTATAATATAAATAATTATTATGCATTTCTGTTCTATCTGCAAAAATATGTACTACATAAGAATTAATAGTGATAATCCAAACAAATTAGTTTATTATTGTCGTAATTGTGGAAATGAAGATACAAGTTTAGTTACCGATAATGTATGTGTATCAAAAACACAATTGAAAAAGAGTGAATTATCTTTTAGTCACATTATCAACAAGTATACAAAACTAGACCCTACGTTGCCAAGAATTAATACCATTTTATGTCCAAATTCTGATTGTTCAACGAATACAAAAGGAAAAGAAAGAGAAATTATTTATATTAGATATGATGATACAAATATGAAATATGTATATTTATGTTCAGAATGTGATACTGTATGGAATACGAATGATAGTTTATAATAGTTAGTAGTTGTAATTTTACACCCTTTATTATTATCTAGTTAACTTAAAAAATCTTTATTTTAAAACTTTATGTAAAAACTTTATGTAAAAACTTTATGTAAAAACTTTATTAAAAAAATTGAATAAGTAAAATATTAAAAAGATATTTAGTATATATAAATAATGAGTGATAACGAATCTTCTTATGAAAGTGATAATGATAGTAGTAGTGAAATCTCTGAAAATGAAAAAATAATTGTCAAACCAAATATTAATATTAAAAAACAGATTGTACCAACCATAGATGACTATGAGGAGGATGATAATAATTCTTTGGAGGAAGAGGAAGAGGAAGAGGAAGATCTAGATGTAGATGAAGATGAAGAAAATATTCAAATAGGTGGTGTAAAAGAAATTGAAATTGAAGATGAAGAAGACGAAGATGAACAAGAAGAATCAGATGAAGAAGATTATGAAGAAGAAAACAAAAAAATCTCTAATAAAAAAACAAAAAAAACACCTGTTAATAATAATATTATTATACCTACTGATTCAGATGATGAAGATGATGATGAATATGATGATAATTATTTACAAAAATTTGATAATGATACTACAAATAGTTACATAAAGGAATTTCATCCCGAATGTCTTCAACATAATTATGATGAAGTTGCAAAATTTACAGCTGTTATTAGGGATAGTAATAATATTATTATTGATCCACTTCATAGAACGCTTCCTTATTTAACAAAATATGAAAAAGCGCGAATTTTAGGTCAGAGAGCAAAACAAATAGAATGTGGTGCGAAACCTCTTGTAAAGGTTCCAGAAAATATTATTGATGGATACATTATTGCGGAATTAGAACTGCAACAAAAAAGAATCCCTTTTATTATCAGAAGACCTATTCCAGGAGGAGCTTTTGAATATTGGAATTTGAAAGATTTGGAAATTATTGCGTTTTAATAGTCACTTTGTTTTAATAGTCACTTTGTTTTAATAGTCACTTTGTTTTAATAGTCACTTCGTTTTAATAGTCACTTCGTTTTAACAATCAATCAACTTAGCTTTTTCACTTAAATGTACAGTTCCAGGAATATCTGTTTTTATAACATTTTTTACACAAGTATACATAAAAACATGACTAGACAGACTTTTGAGTTTATTTGTATTTTCTTTGCATAATAATGCTCCTTTTTTAATAATTGTAAGCATCTTTTTTTTATTTAAATCTATATCTTCGGGAATTTTAGCTAGTACATGACATGATGATCCTTCATTAGAATGAAACCAAAGATCATTTGGTTCACCCATATCAATAACATCAAAATTATCCTTACCATTTTTACCTATGTAAAAAGTAATTTCCTCTTTAATATTTTCAAAATAAACAATTTCAGTTTTCATTTTTTAAATAATTATTATATTCAGAATAAAATAATTATGAATCAATTTTATATTTTCTAATATTTATGATTTTAAAATATTATCTAATATTTATGGTTTTAAAATATTATCTAAAAAATCTTTATGGTTTTTTGCGTCCTCATAACCCTTCTCATATAATTGTATTAAATTTATATTTTTATAAAATATCAACTCTTTCATATCTAAATATTTTTGCAAAATCGTATAGTTACTACTTTTAAACCATATAGACGGTGTAAGGTGTAAAACAGTATTTGTTAGATTTAGATATGGATATTTACTAAATCCACCATCAAATACATACATATTATGATATTTATTTGTAAAATTGCCAGTTATAAAAGGAATATGAGAACTTGCTATACAACAATCAATTGCATCTTCTAAACTATCAAAATCAGAAAAAATATTTGTTTGTATTTCATAATTTTTTACTATTGTTACACCAATAAATAAGCGTTTTAAGTCAAAATCAGTCTCTTTGTATGCAGATAATAGTTTGTTTTTGAATAAAATTTCTAATTGATGAATAGAACGAATATTTGTAAAATTTATATTCATTATAATATGAATTAATTCTGATGGGTTTTTTTTAAAACACATAAATAAACTATTCCATGCTCCTGCAGAAGCACCTGAAAAAATATAATTATCTAGTTTGTAATTTTTTTTTATATAACTAGATATTCCAAATAAATAAAACCCTTTCATCCCACCAGGTGAAATAGATATTATTTTTTTATCTAGAATAAATTCATTATTATGTAAATATAATTCTTTTTGTGTATCTAAAAAAAGTTCTTTTTTTTTATTTAATATTATATTTTGTCTCTCTATTACTTTTTTATTTAAATACTTATTCATTTGATTATTACCATTAATAATATTCGGTTTTAAAATTCTAAATAGTGGTATTATCAATAATAAATATAAGTAATTATAATAAATCATTCTCTAACTATTATAAATAGTAATATATTATTTAATACCTTTACTATTACTAAAATATAAATAATACAAATAATACAAATAATATAAATATAAAATATTATATAAAATAGAATAACAATAATATATGAAAATTGCATTATGTTTTATTATCAGTTATGATCATATTTTAAATAAAGAACATATATGGCGCGATTGGATAAAGACAAATGAAGATATTATTAATGTATATTTTTATTATAAAGAAATTAAAAAAATAAAATCAGAATGGATATTACAACATACATTACCTGAAGACTATATACAAAAAACTTCTTATTTTCATGTAATTCCTGCATATATATCATTAATGAAATATGCAATTATTCATGATAATAAAAATCAATGGTTTTGTTTTTTAACTGATTCATGTTGTCCGATTATATCACCAAAAAGATTTCGTTATTTATTTTATAAATATTACAATAAAAGTATTATGAGTTGGAAACAAGCCTGGTGGAATATACATTATCATAAACGAGGTAATCTGGCTTTATTACCAGAAGAATATAGGCTTGGAAATGATTCTTGGTTTATATTAAAGAGTGAAGATGTAACTCGTTGTTTAAATTTTGTGAAAAATAAACCCGAGTTGACAAATCTTATTTGTAAAGGCGGATTAGCGAATGAAAGTTTATTTGCGATTATATTGCAGAGTTATAATGAATTAAAAAATGTTATATCTTCAGTAACACATATGACAGATTGGAACAGAATGTCATCGCCTACTAGTCCCCATTTATTTGTGAAAGGAGATGAAATGGATATAAAATTTATTGAACGTTTTTTAAAAGAAAATAAATTTACAATTTTCATAAGAAAAATTTCACCCGAGTTTCCAGATGAAATAATTCATAAATACATTTATCGTGGATCAAGTGAATTTACTGATAGATTTTTTATACAACAAATTTCATTTTTTCAATTTAATATGGTCGTTTATGTAATTATATTTTCATCTTTATTATATATTTTTATAGTCGTTTTTCTTTTGCTTGGTTAAGTTTCGCTAAGTTTCACTTTTAGTCGCTTTGCTTTATTAGTCGCTTTGCTTTATTAGTCGTTTCACTTTAACATTTCCATCTTGCACCACAATCAATACATGTAACAAAGGTTGTCATAGGTTCATCCGCACTACGTGTCTGCATCTGATAATAAGTACATTTGTTAGATTTACATTTTCTACATGTAAACGTATCAGTGGCTGCCTCTACATTGGTTTCAAATTTATTTTTATCGCGTTTTATTTTTGCTTCAATCAGTTTGTTCCATTTATCCGGCGCCATTTCTTGATGTGTCATAAAAGCAAGAGCATGAGCTTTCATTGATCCTGAATTGATTAATTCAATTGTATTGGGATTGATATTCAAATAGACGCTACGAAGACGATCTAAATAAATATTAATAAAACGATTATTATCCCATTTTTTTAATACTTTTTTTTGCTCTGCTTCTTTTAATGAATAATTAAAGATTCCTTTTTCCAAATTAGAACTATTTTTTTCATGATGTAATTTTTCGTTAATCTTTTTAATAATATTTGAACGAAATTTTTCAGGGTTTTCTATTTTTAATTGTGACATGATATACTATTTAATATTGATTTGGTTATATATTTAAATCAATATTAAATATCAATTTTATTTTTATTGTATTTTATTGTATTTTAATTTTGTATTGGAAAAAAAATAAAAATTTAGGCTTCATCCTCACTATAGTCATATTCATCTTCACTTAATTCAGAACCAATATCTTCTATTTCTACTTCTTCATTTTTATCTTCGTCATTTTGGTTATCTTCATTAGTTATCTCATAACTTTCTGCATCTTCATCTTCTTCATTATCTGTGTCACTAGAATCAACTACAAACCCATCCTTTAAATATCCTTGCTTTGTTTTTTTTTCTTTTGGAACATTTGCTAACTCATCTTCTTCTTCTTCGTCTTCTATAGCAGTAGCAGTCAAATCTTCAAATCCTCCAAATAATTTTTCATAAATTTTTTCCCAGATACTCAATGATAAATTAATAAAATTAAACGTATTGTCATCATTTTTAACAGATGCAACAATTGCACAGTTTCCAAAAAATAATGTTTTGTCTATTGGAGGTGGAAAATCATATTTATTTTCAAAATTAGCTCTTCCTTCTGTTTTACCAAATACTTTTACATAATACTTTTTACTTTCATTTGGTAGTTTTACTTTCCATTCCACTTGTTCTACAAAATCATCGGCTTTTTTAAAACCGCATTTTTTAAATAATTCTTCTTCTTTAAAATCTTTAATAGATAATAATTTTAAAGATCCTGATTTTTCAACAATAATAATATTAAGTGGTTGTACCATATTATATATTTTATTATAATAGGTTTTAAATAGTTTATAATTATATTTATATTTATAAATATAATTATATGTTAATTTGGATCATTCAAGTAATTATTTTTTCAATAATATTAATTTTTTTAGTACATCATTTAATTCTTTTTTTTAAATCAACTTTAACCGTTCCAAAAATAAAAGATTTAGTCAACACATCCACACAAAAATATGAATCTATGTTTAATGTTATTTCAAATAAAGATAATCTGAATAATTACTCTTCTTTAGAATCAAAAGATTATAGCATATTAGATTTATTACCAAAATCAGAAGATACTTCTATGAAAAGCGAATTGAAAAATTTTTTAAAAAAACAGTTGACTAATAGTAATAGTAATAACAATTTTTCTACTGAAATATCTGAAATTGATACCATGATAGGAAGTAATTCTTATTCTGAATATTAAGAATAAAAATATTTATTTGTAAATATAATTTTGCGTAAAAAATATAATGTTTTTATTGTTTATAAATGTCTTGTTCTTGTCACCGTCACTCAGACAGTAATCATGGGCATTCACACTCCCATTGTCACCCTAAATCACATTGTCATCATGAATCACATGGTCATTCACACTCTCATTGTCACCATGAATCACATGGTCATTCACACTCTCATTGTAAAAAAAATCCTGATTTTGTTTTTTTCTATAGTTCAGATATAAATGATAATGGTACTAAAATTAATCAGCGTAATTTAGGAGATTCTGTTATTGAAACTATGATTGCAAATTTAACTGATTCTAAATCAGAAAAAATAGGTAAGCTTTTATCATTAATGACATCATATGATATAACTAAAAATACAAATATAAAATTTCCAGCACTTCATAATGATACATATTTTTTTCCAAATGGAAGTATTAATATAACTATTCCAAAGCCTACACGAATAAATCCTCAAAAAAAATTTACTTTCCCAGCAGGATTAAAAATAGTTATTCCTATTAGTAGTGGAACAGGTATATATTTAAATAAAAAAGGTTTTGTTGTAATACATACAGAAGAATATAAAAGAAAAGTAGAAATTTTCTTAAAAAAATAAATATAAATATTAAAATTTATACCCTTGAATATTTAAAAAAATAATATAAAGGTTTATCACTATATTTATATAAAATGTTGTCCCACCAAGAAAAAACAAATATACTTTCAAAGTTTCCGAATATTAAACTTTCTTATGAAAATATAACTCATAAAAAAGTTTCTAATTGTGACATTATATTAGCTATTCCAGAAGGAAAAAAATGTTTTGCATGGTTTACAAAATATCAAGAAAAAAATGTATGTTTTATCATGGAATTGGCTGAGAATAAACAAATATTCAATATAAAATTCATAAATACTACCTTAAAAAACGAATCATTGGTTGGAAGCATATTTTACGGAACATTATTTTATTATCAAAGTAATAAGGTTTTTTCTATAGAAGATATTTTTTATCATAAAGAAATGGATATTAGTAAACATACATGGTTTAACAAATTTAAATTATTAAAAGAAATCATGGCGTCACATCAAAAACAATTATTAGATATGAATAATCACTTTGTTATTTTTGGTCTGCCTATTCTAAGTAATAATATAGATGAAATCATGGATAAAGTAAAAAATATTAAATACAAAATAAATTCCATTCAATTTAGAAACTTTTATAAATACAGTCAAATTTTATTTACTCCTTATGAATTTTTGATTTCTACAAATGTTAATAATATTAATATTAGTAAGAAAGAAGAAAAATCAGTAGAAACAGTACTTGCTAAAAAAGAAGCTAGAATTACTAATAGTAATAGTAATAGTAATAGTAATACTTCTTTCTATCAAAATCAAACTCAAAATTATTATAAAAAGAAAAAAGAAGTGGTCTTTCAAGTAAAACCTGATATTCAAAATGATATTTATCACTTATATTGTGCTAATAATAATGATAATAATAATGAATATTTTTATTATAGTACCGCGTTTATTCCTAATTTTACTACAAGTGTGATGATGAATCAATTCTTTAGAAATATCAAAGAAAATATCAATTTGGATGCATTAGAAGAAAGTGATGATGAAGATGAATTTCAAAATGAAAAAATAGATCGTTTTGTTAATCTTGAATTGTCTTATTTAATGATATGTTCATATGATTATAAGTTTAAAAAATGGACACCAATACGTTTAGCTAAAACAGATGAAAAAATAATAAGTGTCATGGAATTGAGTATGTTGGAGAAAAACAAATATTAGTTACAACGTTGGAGAAAAACAAATATTAATTACAACATTGGAGAAAAACAAATATTAGTAGAACCTTTTCTAAACGTATATATATATGTCTGGTTCCGGGGCTTCTAATTTAGGTTATGGTAATATAACACCAAATAGTAATATTAATGGAAAATATGTAAATGTAAATAATTCAAATAATCCTGCTACATTTGGATCCAATGAAATCCCAGGATTGCCTGGTTTAGCAGGAGCTAAAAACAACGTTGATGCGGCAAAAGGATATGTTCCTGGTATTTGTTTATTTAAAGGTGGCGCAAAACATTTTAAAAAGAAAATAAATAAAATATCTAGAAAGTATAAGATGAAAGGTGGAAAAAATACAAGACGCATAAAAAGAAGAATCAAGAATACATTTTTTAAGCGTGTGATGAGTTTAAAAAATCTTATGAAGACAAAAAAAAATCGTAGTTCTAAAAAACGTGCTAGAAAAAGTCATCGTAGAGTTTTAAGAGGTGGAAATATTAGCTACCCACCAGGATACGCACAGTATCAAAATAACGAGCCTATCACTCCAAGTTATTCGGTTGGTGGAATATTAAAGTCAAATGACTTGGCTTTAGCAAATCCTCCTCCTATTAAAGTTCTTTCAAACTGCACAAATTGTGTAGATAATTATAATCATTATACAGGAAAAGGATTTCCAAGTAGAGGACATTAATATTAATTAAAAATAAATTCTATAGTCAATTTATAATGTCTCGTTTTTTTAAAAGAATTAATAAAAAAACGAATCGAAAATATAAAAAAGTAGTAACAAGAAGAAAAAAAAATAGGTTTACAAGAAAGAATGGATTAAAGGATGGAGTAAAGAATGGATTAAAGAATGGATTAAAAAATGGACTAAAGTATGAAGGTGGAGGTTCAGGAACTACTTTGGTAGTAAACAAGAATGAACCTCTGGTCTGGATTTTTAAAACTAACTAAAAAATATCACGATAATTGTATAAAATAAATTCTATACTAATTTTATAATGTCTCATTTTTCTAAAAGAAGTAGTAAGAGGTCTAAAAAAATAATAACACGACGAAAAAAAAATAGGTTTACAAGAAAATATCGTGGATTAAAGCATAGAAGAGGACTAAAGAATGGACTAAAGAATGGTCTAAAGTATGGAGGAGCTGCTGCTGCATCAGTTTCATCAGCTACTAAATTACCAATGATTATAGATCAAAATCAAGTAACTTATACTTGTACACCCGTTCCTACATCATAATTTTATATTTTAAAGTAAATAATCAACCTATATAAAAAGTTTATTATTATTTATATAATGGTAAATTTTCATTATTCAAGTTATAAAATTCTTCTTTAGCGATTAAACTATTTTCATTTATTTTATAATTATTATAATAACGATTGTATAATTCAATAATTATTAATGTAAACGGATTTTTAAATGGAATTTTTGATTTCCAATCAAACCAATCAAATACTTCTTTAACATTTTTTTGCATATTAAAAAATAAATTAGCTAATTTTTCTTTTTTTTGTATTGAATATTCATTATCATTATCATTATCATTATCATTATCATTATCATTATTATTATTATCATTATCATCGTTATTTGAATATTTTCTAACAATATTGCAAATATTATTTATTTTATAGACAAAATCTTGGTTATTAGAATCAACAGTAGAAGATAATATTTTCATAGAAAAACTTTGATAATTAAAAAATTCTTCAAATGGCATTATAACTCCATCTGAAAATAAAATAGGAATAATTCCCATTCCTAAATAGTTATAAAATCTAGCAGTCCAAATTCCGTATCCAGCAGAATGGATACCAAAATAAGAATCATCATTATCATTTATTTCAAAGTTCATAGTCATGTATTTTAAAACATCTATTCTTTCTATTTGTTGATTTGGAGGTGTAAAGGTTCCTTTATACAAAATATTATTTTTTGCATATTTTTTGGGATTTTTTTTAATATAATTTTTAACTGGAATTCCAGGTGGAACAACTATTTCATTAGAGTAATCAAAATTGAATATTTCATCTGTTTGTTCATTATTATGATATTTTCCAAAATTTCTTATTCTACCACTATATGTAATACGAATAAACCTATCTCTTAAATGATTTTTTAAATTTTCAGGAATTCTTTTATCGTATAAAGGTGTATCATCTGATATATAAATAAAAATATGATTTCTTTTTGGGTATGTATTTTTATAATATTTACTATCTACAGCTCTTTCTAAGTTAAATAATAAATCTTGATAATAATTATTTTCCCAATATAAATTTTCCCATTGTGGAACTAAATAAAGATCTGCTTTCAAAGGGTTGTTTGTGTAAATATTTGACTTTATTAAATAATCCATAAAATAAAGCCAAGATTTATATGTTTCACCCCATTCATAATTTTTATTTTCTAAAGTATGATTAATAAAATTTTCTAATGAATCAAAATTAGAAGGATAAAAATCATAAATATAAATTTTAAAATTTTTACTTATTTCCAAAAATTTTTGAATTATTTTATCCATATAAAAAAAGAAATATATAATACTAATAATATAAAACGAATATAAAACGAATACAAAATAATGTTTTTTGATTTTTATTTTTTAAATTTCAACAAACATTTTTCAAAAGGTTTATCTTTATCTTCATCTAAATCTATATCATATTCTAGTTCAGAATCAGAATCATTCGTAATACTTTTATCATTAGAACTATTACTTTTAGAAGATGATGTTTTTTTTGCAGTTGTTTTATTTTTATCCGTATGATTTTTATTGTTTTTGGGCTCATAAACTGTCTCCCATTTACTAAAATCTAATGAATATTTTATGCTTGTAGTATAAATAATTTTATAATTTTCTCTTTTATAAAATGTTTTACGTTTTCTCCATTGATTTTTAAAAAGATCATGACTATCTATAATATCAACAACCATTGGATTGGCATGCTTATCTCTTAGAATTCTCCCCACACTTTGTTCAATATCGGTTTTTGGTGTAGCCATGATTAATGTGGTAAGTGTTTTAATATCAAGTGCTTCTGCAGCCATAGCATATGTTGCAATAACAATTTGTTTACTTTCTGTTTCTTTTAATGCAGTTTCTTTCATTCCTCCAACATAATATCCTACGGTTGTAATATTTTTATGAACAATTGCATCATGTAAATATTTTAATAAATTTTTATTATGAGCTAAAATCATAATCTGTTGCCTAGAATTTTCTAAAAGCATATCACATAGAATTTTTAAAATAAATTCACTGCGTCTATTATATTCACACAATTTTGAAATCATTGAACTGTAGGCAGGTTTTCCTCTGAAATCTAATTTAGTTTCATTAAATTCATCATCATTTACTTTGTATTCAATCGCACGAACAATAACATCATGTTCTTCATCGCGCTTGCCTTTAAATACCACTTCCCCAAGAAACATTTTAAACACTTTGGTTGTTCCGTCTTTTCTCTCCATCGTTGCTGATAAACCTAACATGTATTTTGTTACTAATTTAAATAAAGAATTTGAAAATACTTCACTTGAAATATGATGAACTTCATCAATGATTGTCAAACCAAAACTTTCAAAAATAAAACTAGGATATTCTTTCATGGATAGACTTTGAAGCATTCCAATGACAATATCTTTATCATCTATATCAATAATTTGTCCTTGAATTTTACCTATTCTTGCTTCTGGTAAGAACTGAGATATTCTCTCGATCCATTGATTCATTAAAAATTCTTTATGAACAATAATAAATGTTTTTTTTTTAAGTTTTGCTATTATGTTAATAGCAATCACTGTTTTCCCATAAGCACATGGTAATTCAAATAATCCTCCACCTACTGGATTTTGTAAAACATGTTCCAAATATGTTTTCACAACCAACTCTTGATTTTCACGAAGCTTTCCTTTAAATTCTAAATTAATGGTTTCACCTTGAGTAATTCTTATTTTTTTTGGTTGTCCAAATTTTTCTACACCATAATAATGAGGTACAAACATTTTTTTAAAAGATTCACGATAAGCAGGAAATGTAGTTTGGTTTGTTAATCCAGGCATTCCATGATTACTTGGTTTAATGGTTAAATCATTTCTGATTTGTTTTTGTTGTTCAATGGTTAATTCATTTTTAACTAAGGTATATCCTTTTTGTCCTAAATAGGTGTTTAATTTTTCAAAAGTTGTCATGGTTTATTATTACTATTATTTAGTAAATTTTGTTTATGTTCTTTATTTCTAGATCACTATTTATAATCAATTTTTTCTATTTTGTTTTCAATAAAATATGGATTTTTGTTTCAGTGTTAAAAGATGTAAAAATAGAATAAAATAAAAATCTATTAATATGATATATGAAAACTTTTGGTTTATTTAAAAAAGAAAAACTTGGAGAACTAATATTAACCATTTTATTTGTTATCTATTTAATTATGGGATACAAAACTCCTGAACCTGTAGCAAGTATGATAGATTCTTTAGTAGGAAAGATAGTCCTCTTTATTATTGTGATTTACATGTTTATGCATCATCATCCAGTTTTAGCCATTCTAGGATTATTTGTTGCATTTGATTTAATTAGACGCTCATCTGCTTCTAAAAATAATGGAACGATGACTATTGAAGAGTCTAAAAAAAATGCGCCATGTGAAAGTAATAAGTCATCCCAATTTACTGCTTTTAACCAATTTCCTTATACTTTAGAACAAGAAGTGATCAAAAAAATGGCACCTATCATGAAACCAGGTACGTCTATGTCAAAACCATCCTATAACCCATTATTAGAAAATTTACATGATGCGTCACCTATAAATTCATCTAACTAAATGGAATATGTTGGTTAACTTATTTGTTAACTTATTTTAGGTATTTTGATAGGATATTCCAAAGCCTTTGTAAATGCATAATTAAGTATCATAAATATTCCTAAAAAAAGAATACAACCTAGTATTACTTGAAGAATAAAGATAATAATAGGGTTTTTCAATAAATTTCCTAAATTATAATTGGTGCTATTTTTTTCATAATTAATATCTATTTTTTTTTCAGAAGATCCGGTTGGATTACAAGAGATATAAATTCCATCGCCTAGGTCAGCTCCATTAGAGGGTCCAGAAGAATTAAAAAAAAGTAAATTTCCTGGAGTTTTGATTGGAAATGGTTCTATAATTTGTTTTAAAGATGTTAAGGTATCACTACTTAATGGAATCGCTTCAATTATTCCAAATACAATAAAATCAGAAGTAGAATTATTTAAATCAGTACCAGTATAAGAAAAAAATGGTTTTTTAGGAATAATAGAATCCAATGTAAAATCAGATATATTAATATTTGTACTTTCTCCGTCTCTTGGAGCATTGGATGCAACATAACTAATAATTTGAGTTATCAAACTTGTTGCTGTTGTAGTATTAGATGATTCGGTTATAGGAATACACACATATAATTTAGGTCCTCCTTTTACTGGCTCATGTTCAACTAATATTTCTGCATTGGCAGTTTCATTATTAAAAATATGAATGGATGGTGCGATAATTAATATATTGGAAACATTGAATTTTTCAGAATTATATGTTACAGGTGAGACATTTGTATTATCACATGTTAAACTAATCATGGACCCATTATTTTTAGCTGTTAAATTAGTATCCGGATATTTAAAAATGTATGAACACTTTACATCACATTTTCCTGCAATATTCTGTGAAGATATGTTTATTGATTGAATATTTTCACTCATTAATATAACTCTATAAATAAAAATATCATTTTATTTATATAGAAATGAAATTGACTAAAGGTAAAATATCAAAATTATATCATAAGAATAAACAATCAGTCAAAAAAAGAAAGTATCAAAAAGGTAAGACTTCTACTAAAAGCAAAACATTTAGAGGTAAAAAAAAAATAAATCTAGCAAACAAATCTCTTAAACGTTTTAAACATAAAAAATATAAGGGTGGAGATGAAGAAGTGAAAAAAGAAGAAAATGATCTTTCTAAAGGTGAATATAAAGATGACCAACTTACAAATGAAGATAAAGATGAAATTAAAGATGAAATTATTGACGAACTTAAGACAGAAAATTTACTAGAAGAAGTAAAAAAAGAAGCAATTGAAGAAATTAAGTCAAGACATTTATCTGCTGAAGATGAAAAAAAAGCGATTGATGAAGTTAATAATCAAGATTTGACAGAAGAATCTATTGAAAATGAATTAATTGAACAACTTGAAAATAATGATAAGCTTTATGAAGATGCAAATACAACAACAAATAAAAAAACAATGAAAGAAAAGGTTGGATCAATGAAAAAAAAGGTGTTTACACCAGAAAATAAAAAAAAAATGGCAAGCAATATCAAAAGTGTTTATAAACATAAAATTACGAAACAAATTATAAGTAATATTCCTATTTTAAACATTGCATCAAGTGTCTATGATACATTTTCAGGTAAAGATGATTCAGATGATGATAAAAAAAATGATACTAAGAAAAAGAAAAATGGTAACATAAGTGATGCTGATTTAGTTAAATCTTTGGATGTTATGGTAGACTATTTATCAGACAAAATATCTGATAATATATCAGATAAATTATCACAGCAACAAGCAAAATTATCTAATTCCACTACTGATTCTACTACTAATTCTAGTAGTAATGAAGATAAACAAGATGAATTTGAATCCGTCAAAGAAGCTGCTGAAAAAATTCCAGATTCAGATGAGGAATCGGAATCAGAATCAGAAGCTGAATTAGAGAAGGAGAAGGAAGAATTAAAAGAAGTGAAAGAAGCTGAATTAGAGAAGGAGAAGGAAGAAGAGAAGGAATTAGAGAAAGAAACTGAATTAGAGAAGGAGAAGGAAGAAGAGAAGGAATTAGAGAAAGAAACTGAATTAGAGAAGGAGAAGGAAGAATTAAAAGAAGAAAAAGAGGAACAAAAAGAATTAGAGAAAGAAGCTGAATTAGAGAAGGAGAAGGAAGAAGAGTTAAAAGAAGAAAAAGAGAAACAAAAAGAATTAGAGAAAGAAGCTGAATTAGAGAAGGAGAAGGAAGAAGAGTTAAAAGAGGAACAAAAAGAATTAGAGAAAGAAGCTGAATTAGAGAAGGAGAAGGAAAAAGAAGAATTAAAAGAAGAAAAAGAGGAACAAAAAGAATTAAAAGAAGAGTTAAAAGAAGAAAAAGAAGAAAAAGAAGAATTAAAAGAAGACAAAGAAAAAACAATTGGTGGTAAAAGAAAAAGTAGAAAATTTAGAATGACCAAAAAGAATAAAAGGTCAAAGAAAAATAAACAAAAGGGAACCACTAAGTAGTAAAGTATTATTAAAAAGATATTAAAATCAATTTACAGATAAATATAGTAATCAAATGCAAATATCAAGATATTTTTTATCATGTTTATTAATATTGAATAAATTTATAACTAGTTTGTATTTAACGAATGAAAACTATAAAATTATTATTTCATTAATAAAAAATCCTTCAACAACTTCACATCAAAGAGAGAAAATTAACAAAATTATGTATCATTCTTATGAAAATTGGGCGGTTAAAAAAGCAGTTGAATTTAAACAAAAACATATTTACAAGTGTAGAGATATACAAAATGCGGAATTATTTTTATATACTAAATATGCTCTTTATAAATCAATCGTAAAGTATAATGGAAAAATTCCGTTTATTAATTATTCAATGATCTACATATCAGCAAGCCTGAATGATGCAATTACAGATCGTTTTTCTTTAAGTATTCTTCCAAAAAGTTATCGTAAAAAAAGTAAGACGAATTTCACTTCACACGAAATAAATAATTACAATAGATTATTACATGTTAAAATGATAGATTCTAATTATGATAATAAACTTTCTTTTTTAAAGAAAAAAGGAGACGAATCTAGTGAAGGAATAAATACTAATTATTATGATTCTAAAATGTATGAAATATGGAATATTATAAATAATTTTGATCCATTTACAAAACGTGTATATCAATTGAAATATGATTATGAATTTAATAAAATTAGAACAAATAAAGAAATATCTGTTTTAATGTCTTGTTCTGAAGAATATGTAAGACAAAAATTGATAAATTCACAAAAATTAAAAGCCATTTGTGAAAGTATTTAATTATTTTATTAAAATTAAAAAATAAAAAATAATTTGTAAAATAATTTAAATTTAAATAAAAAAATATTATAAATTTAAATGAAGAATATCTCAGATATTAAACATGCTTTTTACATCAATTTAGATAGTAGACCTGACCGAAAAGAACATGTAGAAGGACAATTAGCTGCCATTGGAATAAACGCACAAAGATTCAAAGCAATCAAATTGGCAAATGGTGCTTTGGGTTGCAGTATGAGTCATTTAAAAATTATGGAAACTGCCAAAGAAAATAACTGGGATCATATATTAATCGTAGAAGATGATATTAAATTTTTAAATCCTGATGTGTTTGTGAATCAATTTAATAAATTTCTAGAAACGCATGAATTAGAATCATCCTTTGATGTCGCTTTAATCGCAGGAAATAATATGCCTCCTTTTACAGAAATAGATGATACTTGTGTAAAAGTAACACGATGTCAAACCACTACTGGCTATTTAGTTAGAAACCATTATTTTGACACGATGATTCATAATTACAGAAAAGGAATTGAAAAACTTATGAAAAATCCCGAAGAACATAAATTTTACGCTTTAGATAAATATTGGTTTCATATTCAAGAAAAACATAATTGGTACTTAATTATTCCACTTACCGTTGTTCAAAGACCAGATTATAGTGACATAGAAAAACGTGCTACAAACTATATGAGATCTATGACAGATTTGGATAAAGTGGAATTTATAAAAGCACAAAAGATAGCCTATTTGAAAAACCAGGGAAAACCATCTATGAATCTATTTTTGTAAAAATGTATCATTAATTTTTGTTATATCTGTTTCAATAATGAATGCAGTATCATCATTTACACCTAAACTTATAAATATTCTATCATTGAATTTACATAAACTAACTGGGAACTCTATATAAGAATGTTTAAAAAAGTAAAAAGAGTTAGATAATTTTACTTGATATGTATTTAGATTAAATAATAACCAACGATGATACGTCTTATCACCATTTATATGTATTAAAAATAATTTACATTCAGGAATATTATATTCAATACCATTTGTAGATCCATGATAACCTTCTAATATTTTACTTATATCTTCATGTAAATGTATTGTTTCAAAAACTTCACGTTCAATATGTTTTATGTTAAATGGGTTTAAAGAATAAATAACGTATTCATTACCATTTTTGTGATTATATGGCATCCAATTTTTCTCAATTTTATTAGGATAACAATCTATAAAAGAATGAATTTTATTATCATTTAATTTGGCATAAAAAATGGATGGATTTCCTTGACAATTACATTCTGGAATGGTTACTAATAAAGATTGTGAAGATACAAACCTAATATCTTCAAGACCTTTCCAATAAGTAGGATATGTTGGTATTTCATATTTATATTCAATGTTTTCTATATCAAAACTATCTATATTTAATGGTTTACTATTATTTATAGAACCTCTTAAGACTGAATAAACAGATTGAGATATATTTTCATACATAGTAAAATTTTTATTATAAAATTTTTTATAATTTACACCACGAACTAAAATAATAACATTGCCATCACAATCTATATTCATTGAAGGGTTCATATTATTGTATGAATTAGTAGTATTAAATTTATCAATATATAATTTTTGAGGTATAATAATCGGATAAATATATAAATAATTTGAAGACATATTTTATTTTGTATAGATAATATGAATATCTTTAAATTATATTAGTATGATAAAATGTAGTAATTATAATTTAATATATTTAATTTTTATAAAATGTAAATACTACATTGTTGCTAAATACATATTGTTACAGTTATTAATGTTAATAATATTATATTTTAATTCTTTAAGAAAATCAATTAATTCTGTGTTATAATAATTCATTTCAAATAATATTTTTGGATAATTAGAGTTTTTTAACGTATTTTGTGCGAATTTTAATACATGTAATTCATTATCTTCTACATCTATTTTTATAAACCCAATATTATCTATATTAAAACTATCTAACGTTTTTATCTCTATTTCTTCTGTTTTTAATACATTATAATTATTATTGTGAATTGTTGATCCACCTCCATCATCACTAATAATATTTAATATTTTAACACCAATTTGTTCTTCAGAACCCAATCCATAATTTATACATGTTACATTTTTTATATTAGATAATGCAACACTTCCACATAATGAATAATATGTCATTTTCTGAGGTTCAAATGCATATATATGTTTACAATGTTCTGCCAAACTAATACTGTATGTTCCTGTGTGTGCACCTATATCAAGCATATTTTTATCCTTACTACATAATATTTTTACCCATGAAATTAAACTTTTTTCAGATAATCCATAATTAATATAGTAGTTTATTCTACAACTAGGTAATATAAATGATTTTGAATTTAAAGAAATAATTTGATTATTTTCATCATCATCAATATTTTTGTCACATGGTTTTGTTAAAATAAAATATTTACAACTCATTATATTTATTTTATCAAAAATCTTTATATACTTATTCCATATCTTTAAAAATCTTATCGGTAGAAATATTCAACATATTTTCTTTGTAAAATTCTGATAAATAATAACCAATGGCATAGTCTTCCAAATATTCTTCCCTTATTTTTTCTCTCTTTGAAATTAAATCTAAAATAGCTTCTGAAGAGAGAAGATAAAATCTTCCATTACAATATCTCGTTTTTAATACAGGTAAATAGGTTGGTAATTCTGGATGCACTTTACAATATTGAGATAAATAGGAAAATGGAACATCTACAATATATCCTCCATAATGCACCATTGGAGTTTTATTACTTATTAAATTAATTATCGTATCGAAAAAATTTGGTTTTATTAGCATTTGATCGTCGTCTGTTTTAAAAATATATTTAAATTGAAACGTTTGATTTGTCGCTTGATAAGCTGAAATTACTTTTTTAGGTAAAGAATTATAATCATCTGCTACTTTTAACCATAATATATGATTTTCATTGTCAAATTTAAAAGGTTCATTAAGTTCTTCATCACCTATCACGTGATAATATTTTATCTTGTCAGGTAGATTCTGTAACCATGTATTTTTTTGAGCCAGCGCTTTATTTACATATTTTTTACAGTTCATAATTAATAGTATAAAATCTTGATCCATCAGCATATTTTGTTTTATTATATAGTATTTATTTGCTTATTTTATATTTTTATATTTTTATATTATTCATTTTATAAATAAAATTATAAATAAAAGTATTCAAATCAATAATAATATAAAATATATTTAGTATTTTATTTTATAATTATAATGTCTAGTATGATAACATTTTCAAGTTGTTTTTACATTATGAAATCAAAATTTAATCCAGATACATATATCAAATGGATGAATTATTTTATTTCGATTGTAAATAATTTCAATTTAGTTATTTATACCGATGAAAAAAGTGTCAAATATATTGATACGAGAGAAAATTCTAAAATTAAAATCATTCTAAAACCCTTTGACGAATTTTATAATTATAGGTATAAAGATTATTGGATAAGAAATCATAAAAACAATATTTTTTTGAATGAAAAGTCTAAATTTAATACAGATTGGCAAATAAACATGTTATGGAATGAAAAAGTATGGTTTGTAAATGAAACTGCAAATAAAAAATACTTTGATACTGATTTTTATGGTTGGTGTGACATTGGATATTTTCGTAATAGACACGATGATCTTTCAACGCAATATTTAAATGCATGGCCAAATTCTTCCACTATTTTATCCATGAATAAAGAAAAAATTTATTATGGTTGTATTAATAATGACGAACGCTCTATGAATTATTTATATTATTTGGTTAATCAAAAAAATCAAAAAGGGCTTCCTGTAAAACCTATTCCACCACAACAAAATACAGTAGCTGGTGGCTTTTTTATTATTCATAAAGGGAAGGTTGACTGGTGGGCAATTATATATAATGAAAAATTAAAATTATATCTAGAAAATAATTATCTAGTAAAAGATGATCAAATTATTTTATTAGATTGTATTTTCACTCAACAAAATCATTTTTCTTTGGTTAAAGAAAACAATCAAAAATATGACAAATGGTTTATGTTTCAACGTATATTACTATAATTATTTTTATCTTTTATCTAATTGTTTTGAAATGGTATAAAAATGCGTCAAAATCTATTTTTTTATCTAATGTGTCAGCAGGAATTTTCGCTTCTTCCCAATCAATAATACGCGGAAGCATATCATCTGGATCAATCATAACATTATTTGGTAAATCTCCATGTGAAATATCATTATTATGTAGTATTTGCAATGACTCTCGTAAATATCTATATTGTTTTTTTGTCATTCTCTCTGGATCTAATGGAATAAGATATTTTTGAAAAATATAATTATTTTCATCTAACTCTAATCCTTTGTCTAGACAAGAAATATAATCTGGATTATGAATCATAATATTTTTATTACAGTCCTTACAAAAATCATTAGAAGAATCATTAGAAGAATCAGAAGAAAAATAATAACGATTAAATCTTTTATTTTCAGGATCCATTTCAGCTAGTTTATCATTCAAATTTTTATTGACCGTTATTTTTTTATCAAAAATCTTGGTAACATAACCATTCTCTTTTGAATATTTGCTAGAGGAAAAAGAATCTATGATACAACCATCTTTTCCGATTCCTAACATTGTACCGGCTTTTTGTTTTGACCCGTCTCTTTGTTTTTTTGATTTTTTTGATTTACCTTTTTGTCTTTTTCTAATTGTTTTTCTTATTTTTCTTAGTTTTCTAGTTTTTTTCATTTTCATATAATACGCAAATATTTATATTCAAGGATAAATATTCAAGGATAAATATTCAAAGATAAATATATTTCTAATAATTCTTGGTAAGTATAATATATACTAAAAAAATACCAAAAAAGTTTTTTGAAAATAAATCTAATATGTTGTAAAAAGTATTTTTAATATCATAAGGAAAAATAGCTGCAACACCATATAACGACCAAAAAAATAAAAAATATAAAAATATTTTAAATCCATCCGTACTTAATATAGCATATTTGGTATAAATAATATAATAATAAATAAAAAATGGAATAAATCCAAATGATACACCTAATAGTGTTGGAATTAAATTAATTTCACTTAAATATCCAAATAAAAGCATCAACCAGTTAAGTAATAAAATATAAGTTATCGTAGTAAAATTTTCATAAAATAAATCAAAAAATTCTAAATGATAACTAGATATATTTTTCTCTCTAAAACCTAAAAATATTAAATAAAAAATTAAAGTTACTAACATGGTTGGAGTAGTTAAAACCCAATCCATATATCTTTTAGGTGTTATATTTGTAATTTTCTTAAAATGATATAACCATGTTAAATAAAAAAACCCTTCAATAAATTGTACTATAACTTCTAATATTAGCAGTTGTTTTATTAAAAAAAAAGTACTAGGAACTTTAATAAATAAGGTAAACAATTCTACAATACCTAATAATAATTGTATAACAATAGATAAAATTAAGGAGAAAAATACATTAGAATTATTCATATATAAATAAAATAATAGAAAATAATTTATATATGATAAGTATTTTAATTCCAATATACAATGGAATAGAATTTATAGATGAATCGGTAAATTCCGTGATAAATCAATTTTTTACTGATTGGGAATTATTAATAGGTATTAATGGATATCCAAAAAATTCTGAAACTTATAAAATAGCGAAAACATATGAAACAAAATGTAGTAAAGGTAAAATAAGAGTATTTGATTTTCATCATTTACAAGGAAAATCTGCTACTTTGAACGAATTAATTAATTTTTGTTCCTACGAATATGTTGCTCTTTTAGATGTAGATGATATTTGGAATCGTAACAAATTATTTGTTCAGTCAGAATTTTTACATAAATATGATGTTATAGGAAGTAAATGTATATGGTTCGGAAAAACTCCCGGAATCGTTCCTGAAATTCCACTTGGAGATATAAGTGAATATGATTTTAGCCTTGTGAATCCAATTATTAATTCTAGTTCTATCATAAAAAAAGAATTATGTTATTGGAATGAAGTCGTATTAGATGATTATGATTTATGGTTACGTATTAGAAAAATGAATAAAAAAATATATAATTGTCCTGAAATATTAGTTCTACATAGAATACACAATAATTCATTTTATAATTCAAAAGGAAATCATAAATTAGTAAGTAAGTTATTAGAAAAATATAAAGAATACAAATAGTAATAAAAGAAATAATTTCTTTTTTCTTTTTTACTCAATTTTAATCCATTCATCTGGAGACATGTCTTTTGTATCATGGTCAAGAGAAGGGCCAAACCATTTGGAAGGATAACAAATAATTTTATCTGGATTCAAATTAAAATAAGCACCCCACCAACTAAAAGAACTATTTGCAATAATATTATTTTTACAAAGACTCATCAGCAACATTTGTTCCCAGTCTTCCAACTCATTAGAACAACGGACAAAATTTATGGTAGGAAATTTTTCTTTCATATGGTCAATCATTTCTAATACTTCTACGATATCTTCTTCTTCACAAAAATATAGAACATTCATTGTTTTTTTATTTTGTGTTAATGTACCTTGTTTTAATTCAGATTTTAGAATAATCTGCTCTAATGCTTTTTCATAATATTCATAGGTCATTAACGGATGATACTCTTGAACTTTTTTATAATCTCCTAATCTAAAATGCATACTTACGGTATGATATAAAAACCCGGATGTATATACATATTCGGATTTATTTTGTAAAAGATTATTTTTCATTTCTACTAAATTTATTAATTTACAAATCGTATTAAATTCATTTTGAAAATATTTATAACTTTGAAAATATCCATATAGTAACACATCTTGGTTTTTAATTTCACTCAATTCAATATCATTATATGTGAAATCTTTTTCTTTGATCACTTTAAATTTTGGAAACATATTTCTAGTAAATGGTTTTAATTTTAATAAAAATGTTTCCCAATAGGTTGGTCTAATATTATCTCCATAACCCAATATAGTGTCATCAGAAAAAATAAATACATTTCCACTCTTAATTGCATAAGATAAAGTAGTAAATATTTGAAATAGTTGATTTCCTAATCCACCCATTAAGTTACATGTAATCATATTATACATGATTTATATAAATATTTATTTATATTATAATATGAATCAATATTTTTTATTTTTTTTTTAAATCTTCAGTTAATGTTAATCTAAAAATCTTCAGTTAATTCAAACGTACTATCATTGACCGTTTTGTTTGCTAGAGCATAGGAGTCATTTCTTTTTTCAAAAAAATTGGTTTTACCTTCTAAACTAATAAGTTCCATAAAATCAAATGGATTGGTTACATTGTAAATTTTATCGTAGCCAAGCTGTAAAGACAATCTATCCGCAACAAATTGAATATATTGTGTCATCATGGTGGAATTCATGCCAATCAGACGACATGTCAAAGCTTCACAAATAAATTCACTTTCAATCTCAACGGCATCTTTAATAATTTCATGAATTTTTGATTTTTTTAATTTATTTTGAAGTTTGCTATATAAGAGAATGGCAAATTCACAATGTAGTGCTTCATCTCTTGAAATGAGTTCATTGGAAAAAGTTAGCCCGGGCATTAAACCACGTTTTTTCAACCAATAAATACTACAAAACGCACCACTAAAAAAAATGCCTTCTACACAAGCAAATGCTACTAATCTAGTAGCAAAACTACTTCTGTTATCGTGAATCCATTTTTGCGCCCAGTCTGATTTTTTTTTAATACAAGGAAAATTTTCAATTGCATTAAAGAGTCTATCTTTTTCTTCTGCGTTTTTAATATATGTTTCAATTAAAAGACTATAAGTTTCTGAATGAATATTTTCCATAGCAATTTGGAAGCCGTAAAATGCTCTTGCTTCAGAAACTTGAACATCTTTCATAAATCTAGAAGCCAAATTCTCTAAAACAATGCCATCACTGGCAGCAAAAAAAGCCAAGATCATAGATATAAAATATTTTTCGTCATTATTTAGACTGTTATCCCAGTGAGTCAAATCTTTTGTTAAATCTATTTCTTCGCTTCTCCAAAAACAATCAATTTGTTTTTTGTACATTTCCCATATGTCGTTATATTTAATTGGAAACATAACAAATCTATTATCGTCAGGTATTAGTAAAGCTTCTATTTGACTCTTTGACATTCTAAATAATATATAATATATAGAAATATTTTTATATAATTATTTAAAATATAAAATAAATATATAAATTAACAATGAATTTTCTTGTAGGACCTCCTTCTTATAATAATAGTAATAATAATAATAATAATAGCAATTTAGATGAGAATGATGAAAGATTAATCCATATTGAAGAGTTAATTGAATCAAAAAGAAAAATGTTACTTCAAAAACAAAAAAAGCTTCGCTCGGTAGCAAAACAAAATCAATTTTTAGATATTGTTAGAGAAGACTATGCAAAATATTTTAACTATATTATTAAACAAAAACAAGACCAAATGAAAGCATTGGATTTATTAAATAATTACATTCACGATTTAACCCGTTCTGGTAATTTAACCAAACATAACATACAAGATGCAAAACATGAACAAATGCGAATTATGAACGAAATGAAATCAATACAAAATAATTTAGACGAAATTATATTAAATACCAAAGATATTCATCATACACTGAAAGACAAAAAATATGTAAAGTAAAAGAAGTAAAGAAAAAAGAAGAAAAAGTTTTTTATAATTAAAATTATAAAATTAAAATTATAAAATTAAAAATATAAATTAAATATATAAGTATATAATGGCACAAAATGAAGATTTTTTACAACAGTTTGAAGAAAGTGTTGCTAATTTAAGTAAAATTAATGATGCGATCGTTCGTAATAGTACTAGTAAAAATACTTTTTTAAAATTAGTTACGGAAGGATTAAGTGAAATTAATGGAAAAATTCAAACTTTAGGAGTAGATATTACAAAAATGAAAAATGATTTAGACAATTTACAAAATCAAGTAGACAGTAATACATCAGATATTAGCAATAGTGCAGCAAGAAAACAAGAATTAGAAGCTGAAGTTGCAAAATTAACTCAAGAAAGAGATGATTTATCAAATCAAATGATGAAATTACAAGAAAAAATGGATGCAGAAGAGGCAAAATTACAACAAGAAATAGACTTAAAAGAAGAACAAATCACACAATTGTCAAATGATAATACAAATTTAAAACAACAAGTAGATGCATTAAATAGTGAATTAGGAAACAAAGGAGATATGCAAAAACAACATGCGGATGAAATAGAAAAATTAACTCAACAAAATATTCAAGCATTAAAAGAACAACAAGAAAAAAATGATCAAGAAATTGCAGAGATAAAAGCTCAAATAGAAGCTAAAGATAAACAAATTGAAGAATTAAATCAAAGTACAGGTGCCGCTTCTCAGCAATTATCTCAACAATTAAAAGAATGTCAAGATAAAGAATTAGAATACACTGCCCAAATTGAATCTTTAAATCAACAAATTACGCAATTAACCCAACAAAATCAAATTCTTACAGAAAGAATTAAATCAGCAACCGAAGCCATCAATTTAACCGTCTCAAAATTAAATGAACTTACTGATGAAGTTGGTGACGCCAAAAATACAGAAGATGTTAAAAAATTATTTCAAGAAATTAATGATACTATTGATAAAATTAATATGACGATTAAATCTCAATCTATAAAAACTGCATCAGCCATAGAAGCCACGACAAACACACCAACTACACCATCCTCTGTAAATACATCAACTAGTTTACCATCCAATACACCTATTACTTTTAAAGATGGACAATCCGTCCCTTTAAGTAGTATAAAAGAACAATTAAAGATTAAAAATGATCAGTTGAAAGGAAACAATCCAAATAACAAATATGCTTTAGCATTGAACAAAGTAAATAAGGCTTCTACACCAGAAGAAGTATTAGATGCTCTTAGTAGTAATGGAGTTCAATGGAAAAATGATAAAATCATGGGTGGTAAAAAAGCAAAAACATATAAAAAAAATAAGAGAGGTGGTTTCACGTATAAGAAATCAAATCGTAGTAGTTATCGTGGTAAAAGTTCATCCAAAGGAGGTAGAAAGAGAAAATATAATAAAAGTAAAAAAATGTAAAGTAGAATAAAAGAAAAAAACGGAAAAAAATTTATATGTCTAATTATCTATTTAATAATATTAGTAATTATATTATTAAATAAATGTCAAATCAAATAAAAAAATTCGTCATATTAGGAGAACGGTGTAGTGGAACTAATTTTTTAGAAGAAGTAATCAAAACCAATTTTGATTTAGAATATACCTTGGAATACGGAAATAAACATTTTTTTTGTTTTAATAATTACGAGAGAAATAAAACTGATGACATTTTGTTTATTGGAATTATACGTAATCCAATTTATTGGTTAAATTCATTTTCAAAAGAATTATATCATATTCCTGAAATAAATAGAAAATCTTTGAAGAATTTTTTATTTAATGAGTTTTATTCGGTAGAAGATGAAGTACCTATGAATAATACTAATAGCCTTGTTGAAAATGGCGTTTTTTTATTAAATAATAAACCATATACCCATAAATATAACATAAATAATAATGATTTAAATTATCTTACAGGTAAAAAATATAAGAATATTTTTGAAATGAGAAAACTAAAGAATGATTATTTAATGAATATTATGCCAACCAAAGTAAAAAATTATGTGTTGATCAATTATGAAGATTTATTATATAACTTTGAAAAAACACTTTTACATATAAAAACAAATTTTTGTTTAGTACAAACAAAAGAAAAATTTGAAAATGTTAAAAAATATAAAAAATCTGAAACCTATGATTTTGTTAAACAAAGACAGGTTACATTTCCCGAAAATATAATCAAGATGATTTGGATGAATTTAGATAAAAAACAAGAAGCCTCTTTAGGGTATTTTATGGGAAATCAAAATGATTTTTTTAAAAAAAGATCTTTGAATAATTTTATAATTTAACAATTTAACAATTTAATAATTTAACAATTTTATAATTTGTGTAATCATAAAAAATAAAACTTATTAGTTTTTAGGTGGTAGGTATATTGACGGAAGATTATTATCTTTTTTAATAATTGGTTTATTTATTTTTGTAATTCTGTATTCACCACAAGGACCACAATGGTCTTCATTAGATAAATCTATTTTACGTTCTAATTTTTTACTACAATACTCAATATTCCATCTACCTAATGGTTTTAAAGGATTTTTTATAAAAATTTTAGTAATTGCATTTATGAAACGTTTCATAATTATATATTTTTTATTATTTTATATTTAAGTTATTTTTCTTTATACTTTTGCCAATCATAATTTTTATAATAAATAAGATAACATTCCATGAATAGTAGGCATATTATTACATGCTATAGGCCATTTTCCATATATTTCTCTGTATCTAATGGATTTCAATGTATGACGCATTTGAAACATATGTTGACGTTGTTTGAAAATTTTTCTCCACGTTCGTTGAATTAAACGCAACCAAAATGTTTTTAAAATACATATACATTCACCTGTTTTTAAATAAATACATTCCGCAATTTCTGGTTTAATTTTCAAACAAATATTCGTATAATTATGGATGATTGGATGACTAATCGGTCTTCCGATTGGCCAGCGATCTAGATCAAATAAATAATCCATAATACAACCATCAATGAGAATTTTATTATAACATTTAAATCTATACATTACGATATAATGAGTATTTAGCTGTAACAAATTATTAATATTATTAGTAATAGTTGTTCTAGTATTCAAATTTATACTGTTATATATTAAATCATTATATATTTCACATAACACAATATTATATTTGGTAGAACTTAATTCTTCAGGTTCATAGATTTCTTCATCATCATCATGTGAATAATCAGAATCACCATCATATACAAGATATTCATCATTTGCTTCCATTTATTAATTTAACGAATATTATTATTTGAATCCTATTTATAAATATTTAAATAATAAATTTTATAAATCAATTTTTTTAATTTCATTATATATATATATAATAAAATGAAATTAAAAACCGAAATGACAAAAATTCTTACCAATAAATATGTTTTACATGTTGTCTTTTTTATTGCATTGATAAATATGTTATTTTATATTATTACAGGAAATATAGATGCTGTTGTTTATTTTATATTATTAGGATTATTAGTAGGAAACTTTAGTAAAAATATGATCATTGTTCTTAGTGTTCCAGTTATTTTAGTAAACATATTCGTTATGAGTAAAAATAGACATAGTAGTAGAGAAGGATTTGAAGAAGGATCAAAAGATAAACCAGAATTACCTAACTCTGGTGATAAACCTAAAACTCCTTCTAAACCATCTGCACCCACATCTTCTGATAATTTACCTACTGTACCATTAGATGAACCTAATTCAAATTATGCTCAACCAAGTAAACCAAGTGAACCATTTGAAGTAGGACGTGATAAGAAAAAAGGTGGATACGATATTGATTATGCGGCAACCATTGAAGATGCATATGATGAACTAAACAAAGTAATTGGAGGTGATGGAATTAAAAAATTAACACAGGATACACAAGGATTAATGAATCAACAATTACAATTAGCTGAAGCAATGAAAGGAATGGGGCCTCTCATTAAAGGAATGGCACCAATTATGAAACAAGCAGAAGGATTATTAGGAGGAATGAAAGAACATGGAGGATTAGAAGGAATTGCTGCGATGGCAAAGAAATTTTCTGGTGCATCTAATTAAATCTAAATAAATAAATAAATTATATATTTTTGTATAATATATAATTTTATATAGTATATAATATACTACCGAAATGCCATATTTTAAAGACATTAATTTATTGTTTATACATATTCCAAAAACAGGAGGTTCTATCCTTGAAAACTATTTTTATACAAAATTATCTTTATCCAGAACCATAGATACATTATATTCCTCTAAACATGATTTTACAAAAGATAAATTGCAAAAAATAAGTTTAGATAATCACTCTTTACAACATACTAGTTATAATGAAATATTTTCTAGTAAAAACAATTATTTTAATATTAAATTTATTCATTTAAAAATTATCGCATTAGTAAGATCACCTTACAGTAGAATAATAGCAAGTTTATTTTATTTTAATTTGATTGATTTAGAATCTTGTAATAAAAGCCAAATTGAAAAAATAATTACCAAATATTTATATACCGATAATTTTTATGATAATAGTAAAAAACCTCAATACTTATATTTAACTGCTGGCGACGATTTAACCATTCCAAAAAATATAAAAATTATTAAAAATGAGACCATAATAGAAGATATGGTGAAACATGGATACAACGACTTTGAAAATTACAAAATAAACCCTTTTGATAATGAAATCAATTATATGAGTTATTTATCGGAAAATGCGATATCAATGATTAATCAATATTATTTTATGGATTTTAAATTATTTAATTATGAACCATTGTAAAAAGTAGAAAATAAAAAATAAAAAGAAAAAGAATATGTAAATAAGTAAATTAGCTATGTTCATTATATTTTAATATATTTATAAACTCCAATACAAGTAATGAAACAACAAGTGTATTTGGAATACTACTAATGAATACGTGAGTAAAAATTTTTAAATTCAAATTTCTCTCTTCTACAAAATATTTTCCTTCTTTTCCACATTTTAATTCATCGTTTCTACAACTATCAACATAGTTATATGTTATTTCACCAGTAATAACATTTTTCTCACCAATCTTCTGACATTTACTTATTGACGAACCATAATCGCTAGTAAAAGAACTTGGTTTATAATAAACACAATTTCTACAAGAAGGATAATTAGCATCTTTAATTGTGTTTATGTTTATATTTTTAATGATCTTTTCACCAGTTGTTGTTGTTGTTGTTGCAAATAATAAAAATAAATACTTTATATAGTTCATTTGTATTATATAATTATATTATAATAACTAGTATTACTTTAAATTGTTTCTAAAAATGTTTTTAATTAAGAGGTAATGCTAATATACAAAAATAAAGTATTACTACACTTGATATAGGCAGCGTAACAGTAAATAAGTAAATAGTTTTATGTAGAAATATTTTCATATCCAAATTCTCTTCTTCTTCAAAATATTTTCCTTCCTTTCCACATTGTGATTCATTACTTCTACATAATTCTGCAAAATCGTATTTAATTTTATCTGTGATAATATCTTTTTCACCGAATTTTTCACAACGATTATAGGTTGTTGTGAAATCAAAATTATAAGGAGCTGGTTTATAATGAATACATTTTTTACACGAAGGAATATTTATATTTCTAATTGTCTTTTCACAACTAGTTCTCATTGCAAATAATAAAAATAAATAATTTATATATTTCATTTGTTATATATTATAATAACTATTTTAAATTGTTTGTTTTCTTTCTTTTTTTTCTTTCTTTTCCTTTGTAAAATGGTTTTCTTTTTAATTCAAGAGAGAAAAATATGAAAAATAAATAGAAATCAAAACCAATTTAAAGATATTTCGTTATGAATATCAAGGAACTAGAATGTTTATGAATAGAATTTTATTAAATATATTTCTATTTTTTTCCTTTTTATCATGTAGTAATTCTACAATACCAAAAAAAACAAAATTCTGTATAAATTGTAAACATTTTATTAATGATAGTATGACTGGTAAATCTGAATTTGGAAAATGTACTTTATTCGCCAATGCTAATAGACGTTTTTTGGTTGATGGAAAACATAATAATTATGATTATAAATATGCTACTACAGCAAGAGAATATAGTAGTTTATGTGGAGAAGAAGGAAAACATTATGAAAAAAAATATAAAAAAAGAATTACAAAAAAAGAGGATGAAGAATCTTCAACTACCTCCTTTAGTATGATACAAGAAATTAGTGACGATGAAAGTAATTATTATGAATAAAAGGTCTAATAAAAATGTTGTAATAAATATTATTATTTTGTATAAAATAATATTTATTTTAGGTTATTCGGATCATATTTAATTTGGGAATGGTGGTCTATACTGACTAGGATTAGGGTTAGGAGGAAGAGAAGGATAAGAAGTAGTAGATGGATAAATAGGTTGAACTGGTCTACTTAATACTGGTCTTGGATAATTTGGAGTATAGGTATAGTTATTTGGGCGATAATTTGGGTCATAGTTATTGGGATCATAGGTGTTAGGTTGATAACTCGTTGTAGAAGGTGATCTTTGTATAAACGGAGGAGTAGGAAGTGAGGATGTAGAAGATGAATAATTTGGTTTTTGAAATTTTGGTCTTTGGAAATTTGGTGGACTATAAGTAGTTGGTTTACAATTTGGTAAATTGTTATCATTTTGTCCATTCGTATAATACGAATTACTTATTGGATTATTACTTATTGGATTATTTGATGGATTAAAATTTGGATTTATTTGAATATTATTATTACCATTACCATTATTATTAATAAGTTGCGAAGTACTAGTGGTACTATTTGTTGCTGTTTTATTTGTATCACTAATTATTTTTTCCGCATTTAATTTTAAATTATCAATCTGTTTTTGAGTAGTTTCTAATATTTTGGATTCAACAATGGCTTCATATAATTTAACTCCATTTACATAATCCATTTCACATTTCACATACAAATCAATAATTAGTCTTCTTGTTTTTTCTACTGATTTTTGCAATAATTCTTCTGTTAGCTGTGGATTCACACGAATTTTTTTCTTCTTACTATATGGGTCTTCTACAAAAGTAAATAAGTCGTTGATTACAGATAATAATTTTTTTTGATTGTTGGCAGCAGTTTCAATCATGTTTTTAATATTTGCAGCATATTTAACAAATAATTCATCTTTACTTGAAATTGTATATTTATTTTTTAATATTGGATTGTTTCCTTGACAACCTACCTTACTTTTGTAGTCTCTTAATTTAATATCGCTAAACCTTGTAATTTCATTAGGCATTGTTTCATTCCCAGTAAAAGCAGTGTAAAAGGTTTTTAAATCCTTCATATACTGAGCCTTGGTAGTCTCAGACATGCCTGTAAATGAACCGTTGGAATAATCATAATTATCATCTAAATATAATTTCATTAATTCTGTTATTCCCGGCTCATCCGCTAATGATTTAACTGTTCCATTATCATTTATGTTCATATCACAAACTTTAGGTTGCATAGTAGCTTGTTTTGTATTTTCATCTATAAATTCTCCTTTTTTAAGAGCTCTTATCCGATTGTCACAAATATTCAATTTATACAATTTGGTTTGTACATTTTTAGGAATTTTATCTTTTTCCATCAATCCTGTTTTCACTGTATTTCCATAAGAATCTTTATATGTATAAACAGGATTGATCGTCATGACAATTGCTGCAAATATATGAGCTATTTTTACATAGAATTTTGCAATTCCAATACATACACGCTTTTTTTTGATGCTTTTGTTTGCATCATTGGAAACATCTAAACTTTCTAGTTGATCTTTGTTGACATAAGTTACTTTTTCTTTGGATAATTCATTTACTTCCACTCCATTTTTGATTCTTTGAGCTAAATAAGTAATTTCTGTATCATTAAAGTGTCTATTGATAATGTCAGAGGTTAAAATCACTAACTTGTCACAATATTCTTTTTCTGATAATTTGCTTAAACTTTTAAAGTCCATAGTTAAAATATAATAAGTAGCAATATAGTCTATAATATCATAAAAATTATCAAAATCTTTTTTATCTGAATTTTCTGAATTAGATGATGGTGAATTTCCCATTTATACTGTTATATATATCTTTTTATAAAAATATATTATGAAAAGATATTTAATGAAAAGATATTTAATGAAAAGATATTTAAAAAAAGATATTAAAATAAGATAAATAAAATTGAATTAAAAATTTCTTTTGTATCTTCTTATAAGAAATGAAAAGTAATAATGATAAAAGTAAAAAAAGAAAGGATTGTATCATAAATAAAAAAGAATTATGGAATATATTTGATACTGAAATGGAAGAATCAAATATAAAAAAAGAGAAAGTTCCGTTGGAATGTTTATATCGCACCATTGGAAACAGAGAAATGTGTGAACGTTGTGAAAGTAATTTAGCATTTTCTGATGAAGGATTTTTAACTTGTATGAATTCAAAATGTGGAATCATATATAAAGACATTGTTGATCAAACTGCTGAATGGAGATACTATGGTGCCGATGACAATCAAAATTCTGACCCTACAAGATGTGGAATGCCAATTAATCCTCTTTTAGAAGAATCGTCCTATGGATGTAAAGTACTATGCAATGGTTCTATGAGTTATGAAATGAGAAAAATAAGAAGATATACCGAGTGGCAATCTATGCCCTACAAAGAAAAATCTCAATATGATGAATTTCAAAAAATTACCATTATGGCACATAATGCAGGAATTCCAAAAATGATTATTGATGACGCAATAAGATATCATAAAAAAATATCAGAATATGATTTAACTTTTAGAGGAGATAATCGTGATGGAATTATTGCAGCTTCTATTTACATATCATGCAGGATAAATAATTTTCCTAGAACAGCAAAAGAAATTGCAAATATCTTTCATTTAGATGTAACCAGTTCAACCAAAGGATGCAAAAATGCTTTAGCAATTATTAATAATATTGAAAAAGATATGGTTAATGCTGATAAAACAAATTTTGGAAGAACCAGACCAGAAGCATTTATTGAAAGATTTTGCAGCAAATTAAATATCAATAATGAACTAACAAAAGTATGTCAATTTATATCAATGAAAATTGAAAAATTAAATATTATGCCAGAAAATACACCGCATTCTATTGCAGCAGGAGTCGTATATTTTATTTCACAATATTGTAAATTGAATATTTCAAAAAGAGATGTCAAGATTGTAAGTGAAATTAGTGAAGTCACCATTAATAAATGTCACAAAAAATTGGAAAATTTCAAAGATGAATTACTTCCTAGTGTGATTATTAAAAAATATTCATCTTTGTAATCATTTATTCCTTTACTCCGTTTTTAATTCCTTTTAATAAAATTATAATAATCATATGTTTCTTTACTCATATTTAATATTTCTTCAATCGTGTCATTATTATTTTTTGTTATTTGTTCTGTTATTTGTTCTGTTATTTGTTCTGTTATTTGTTCTGTTATTTGTTCTGTAATCTCTTGTGTAATTTCTTCTGTATTTTTATTTTCTTTAGATTTTGTGTTTTCTTCTTCTATATCCGTATATAACTTTCCTTTTTTTCCACACATATGTTCATGTTTTCTACAATAGTTTGTTGCATTATTATAAACCTTTACCATTTTTTTATTTTTCAGTATTATTTTTGAAAATAGTTTGCATAATCCTTCTTCTTCCAAACCTTTTTTACTATTTATAAACCATTTACACGTTTTACATTTGACCATGTCAGAAGGTTGTAATGAAAAGGAATGAACTAGAAATAAAATTAGTAACAGAATAGAAATCATTGTTTAGAATTAGATAAATAATAACAAGATTTATCTTTAATATGTTTTTGTTTGATTTTTATTTTCGGTAGATCTAATATTATATGTCGTTATCTAAAGAAAACCTAACTGTTCCTAAACGTGTTTTTATTGTTCCTTATCGTAATCGTGTTCAACATAAATTCTTTTTTAGCAAATATATGAGTTTTATTTTAGAAGATTGTGATGATTATGAAATTTATTTTTCTCATCAATGTGATGCAAGAACATTTAATAGAGGTGCAACAAAAAATATTGGATTTTTAGCAATAAAAGAAAAATACCCGGATGATTATAAAAACATAACCTTTGTTTTCAATGATGTAGATACAATTCCATTTAATAAAATATTTGATTACGAGACAACAGAAGGAATTATTAAACACTATTACGGTTTTAAATACGCTTTAGGTGGAATTGTAGTGATGAAAGGTTCAGATTTTGAAAAAGTAAATGGTTTTCCATGTTTTTGGGGTTGGGGAATGGAAGATAATGTTTTGCAAAAACGTTGCGATCGTCTTGGATTAAAAATAGATCGCACTACATTTTATAACATAGGTAGTCCAGAAATATTACAATTATTTGATGGAATTTCTAGAATTATAAGTAAAAAAGATCCCTGGAGAATGGATAAAGACAATGGAGTGGATGGATTAAAAACAATTCATAAGTTACAATTTACCATTGATTCCAAGTCAAATAATCCAAATGATAATATATTTGCTGTTCATAATTCTAAAATATTTTTTATCAATATATTAACTTTTTTAACCCATATAAAATTTGAAGGAGATCAATATTATAATTATGACTTGAGAGAACCTAAAAGAAAAATTGTTAATCCGGATAAATTGAGAGAAACAAAACAAACGGTTGTTACAACGGATAATTGGTCAAATATTCCTTATTATCCTACGACGAGAGAAAGAAAAGAAAATATGGTGAGAGATCTAATGAGTATAGGAAAACCAGTTCCACAATCACTTTTAATGGAAATTGAAGAATCAAAAAAAAAAGAAGTTCAAAATGATGCATTTAATAATTTGAAAAATACAAATTTTGTGGTAGAAGAAGATAGTAAACAAAGACAAATAATACATGGACAACCAAGACAACAAATAATGCAAAGTCATCCATTACAAAGTCACCCATTACAAAGTCACCCATCCCAAAAATTTTATAACCCCGGTTATCCTATTCCAAACCAACAACAACCACAACAACAACAAAATATAAATAAATATTCACCTGCATATGCACAATATATTGGACAAAAACCGAGAGCACAAGCCAGTGCAAGAATTAGATTAGGTGGTGTTTATATGTAAGTTATGATTCGCCCTGTCTTTAGTTGCCTCCATATATATTCATCCACATTTGATCCAAACATACACAATTTCCTGATACTCATTTTGTCGTTTACTTTTTTTATACGGATATATTTCATTCGCTTCTCCAAATAATTTTATTAATACATTTTCATAAACTTCTTTACATATATTTATGATAAAGTGTCCACCTTTATTTAATCCATTGTAAACCTTTGTAAATATTGGTTTATAAAATCGTTCATTCATGTCATATTTATTAATATATTCTATATTATTTTCATATTTTTGTATAAAATAATATGGTGGAGACGTAAATACTAGGTCATAAGAAAATTGATGATAATCTATATTTAATGCATTGTCAAAAATAATATCTATTTTAGAAGTAGACTTTGTTTTTAAATATTCACTCATTTTTTCATAAGGTTCTTTTAAACTTGTATTGATTTCAATTCCAATATAATGTGGGATATTTAATGCAGAAGCTGCAACCGCAGCACCTCCCCATCCAGCACAAAAATCTAATACACATTTGGGTTTATACTTGGAATATATTTCCATGTAAACTAGGGGTCGTATAATATTAATGGCACTAATACAAATATTATACACTTCCTTTAAAACAATGTATTCGTTTTTCGTATTATTTTTATTTTTAACGGTCTCATAATAAATAAGCATATTTTGAATAAATTTTTTCTTTTTAAATTCATCAACATTCATAATAAATTCATAAAAGTTACTATTATATTTTCCTTTTGTTTCTAAACGCTGTTGAAAGGTGAAATAGTCTACAATATTGTTTCCGATACGACATCTTGGACTCATAGTAGATGCATTAAAACCTATTTCTATCAGTTGATTCATTTCTCTCTCCACTTGATTGATAGAAATATTTTTAATTTCTTTGGCTATTGTTTCCTTTTCTTCATTGGTAAATGTAAACATATATTTAGATTTATAAAAATAAATAAATGTTTATAACGACAAAAATTATTATAATGTAAATAAATATAATGTCAGTACATGAGTGGACAACATGATCATTTGTTGTAAAATCATAATTATTTTTCCTACATTATTTATTGGATGCAATCCAGAAATTCCAACCCCTGCCTGTATGGTTGTACTTAATAATAAAAAATCTAAAATTGTAGTATTAGCTACATCTTTACTATTACCATAATCATATGAAAAATTATAATATAATATTGCGAAAATAAGAATGCATGTAAAATGAAAAATCATAGTTCTAAATAAAAACTTCATATATAATATAGTTATAAATAATACAATGAATGATCAAAATAAAAATAAAAACATTAATAAAACTTTTAAAAAATATTATAAAAAACATACAGATGATATAAGGAAAAAAACAAAAAAAAACAAAACTATTAAAAAAAGAATAGAAAAACAAAAAGAAATTTGTAAAAATTTAGAGTTAAAAGAATATCATACGTTTGAAGATAAAATTGAAAAAGCATTTAAAGACGCAAATCTAGATTTTTCAACCATTAATACTGATTTAGAAAAAGAAATTATAAATGAGTTAAAAAAAGCAAATAACTCATCATCCAATATTAAACCAACAGATGATTATTATTCTTATGTTAATGAACGATGGTTAAAAGATTATGAAAAGGAAACAGAGAAAGAATACTTAGTACAAATAGATAATTTTAGATTTGTACAAGACAAAGTTTATAGAGAACTATTAGAAATTGTTGAAAAATATATATCCAATCCTACTACTAAAAATACAAAATTTGGAATATGTTTAAGTAATTTTTATCATTCTCAAATTACATTTAACACTAGTAAACAGTCTAGAGAGTACGCAATGAACTATTTATCTGAAATAGATGAATTACGAAAAAAGAAAGATAATCTTTGGAAACTCCTAGCAAAATTGAATGACAGTGAGATATATCAATGGGCATCTCCATTTACATGGACAATAGGTACGGACGCTTATCAACCTGAAAAATATAAGAGTTATATTAGTCCAGGAAAATTAACATTAGAGGACGTAACCTTATATTTAAATGATGGAACAAATGTATACTATAAAAAAAAACAAATTAAAAAATATCTACATTATCTTGAAAAATTATTTGAAAATACATTTGGAAAAAATCATAAATTTCATGTGAAAGATGTCTACGATTGCGAAGTAAAAATGTTAAATGCATTAATTTGTAATCGTATTAAAACTGAAGACAAAAATAACTATCATCTAGTTACTAAAAAGGATGCAATGAATAAATTTAATTTTAATTGGGTTGAATTTGCAAAAGCTCTTGGTTTCCAGAATGTTCCAGAGTCTTTTGTTTCCACTAGTTTAAATTATCTATCTTGTTTCACTGAAATTTTATTAGAAGAATGGGATAGTTTACCATGGAGGACTTATTACGTTTATATCTACATAAAAATGGAACAGTTAAATAATAAAAAAGGTCGTGAAAATTATTTTAACTTTATTGAACAAAAAGCACCTCCAGAGAGTAAATTACCAGTAATTTTTTCTCTAGGTTATGCATTTAATAGTTTTTTAAATAACGAGTATATTGATAAGTACGAAAATAAAGAGGTGATTAGTTATGTAAAATCTATGACGCAAGATCTAAAAACATTATACATAAGAATTATAAAACGTAACACTTTTTTACAACCAAAAACAAGAGACTATGCAATCAAAAAATTAGAGAATTTTAAAATAAATATTGGTTCTCATAAAATTTTTATTAAAGATCCTATCTTAGATTATGATGCGAATGAAGGTTGGGGAAATTTAATGAAAATCTCCCATTATAGACATGAAGGATTTATCTTTTTAGATGGGAAAAAAAAAGTTGATTTACCCATCGTTGACTGGTCTACTGTACCTCCTAAATTTACTAGTAATCAATCCTATATTGTAAATGCTAGTTATACACCAAGTGAAAATGCGATTGATATTCCTTTAGGATATCTCCAAAAACCGTTTGTAAATTTAGAATCAAGAGGAATTGAATATAATTTAGCACGTGTTGGATTCACATTTTGCCACGAAATGTCACATGCTTTAGACAATTGGGGAAAAAATTACGATGAAAATGGAAAGTTAAAAAATTGGTGGACTGAAAAAGATAATAAAATGTATAACATGGTTATAAAAGATATTGTTAAACAATATGAAGTATTTGCTTCTTATGATGGAATAAAATTTGATGTTTATCCAACCATTGGTGAAGATCTAGCGGATATTTCAGGAATAATGATATGTTTAGAATATTTAAGAGATTTTCAATTAAAAAATAAAGATATTTTACCAATTCAAAGATTATCCTTTGAGAAATTTTTTATTTATTTTGCATTTCAACAAAGACAAAAAATTAATAAGAAGAATATAGCTTCTCAATTAAAAACAAATCCACATCCTTTAGACAAATATAGAGTAAATGTTCCATTGTCAAGGCTTCCAATATTTAGGACAATTTATAATGTTAAAAAAGGGGATAAAATGTGGTGGCACAAAACAAATGAATTCGTAGAAGAATAATATTAAGCAAATTTAAAATTCTCACTTTCATTATTTTTTTTTGTATAATATATATATAAATGGCAAAAACTCATCGTCGTCGTTCAATGAGAAGTTCTCGTTCTAGATCAATGTCTCGCGGAAGATCCGCATCTATGGCTCGTGGAAGATCCGCTGCTGCTTCTCGTAAAGCATCCGCTGCCGCCGCACGTAATGCATCCGCTGCTGCTTCAGCTGCCCGTAAAGCTGCTGCTGCTGCTTCTGCCTCAGCTTCTGCTTCTCGTAAAGCATCTATGTCTCGTAATGCATCTGCATCTCGTAAAGCCGCCGCTGCTGCTTCTGCTGCACGTAATGCTGCTGCCGCCGCCGCCGCTGCCGCCTCTCGTAATGCTTCCGCCGCTGCTTCTGCTTCCCGTAAAGCATCTGCTGCTTAAAAAAACAAACTTATTATTAACATAACTAATAAGTAAAAAATAAGAATTAATATTTTAAGAAATTTACTGACTTGTATTTATAAGTCAATAAATTTTTATATGTATACATTATTAATATTATTGTTAATGTAAAATACTATCTAGGTAAAAAATATAGGTAAAAATATAAATATTATGATATATTATACAAAAATGAAGTATGATACAAAAAAAAAATTTCAAACAAAAAGAAATATAATTAAAAGAAATAAAACAAAAAGAAATAAAACAAAAAGGAATAAAAATATTTTAAAAAAAACTTCTAAGAGAGAAAGATTAATGAAAGCTCGCAAGTTATTTGCTTCTGTTGAAGAACATACTTTGCTTTAATTTTTATAAAGGGGTTTTATATTTTATTTGTTTGTTTTAAGGAAGTTTATCGTTTAATTTACTTAAAAGTGAATCATTGTATACTAAACTTCCAGAAGGTTTATACGATTTAATAGGTGTATAATCTTTTTTGGATTGTTTTTCTTTTTCTTTTTGTTGTTGTAAAGCATCCGGGTTTTTCATATTTATTATTAAATCATTTGGTTGATTATAATCATACATTAATTTATTAGAATTAGATGGATCATTATTTAAATCTTCTATTTTAACTCCATATTCATTGACAACAATTCCTGTCTTATTTTTTAGTTCTGTTCTAACATACGATGGAACCCAATGCATCCAAGAAATAAATAACGTATTTGGATGAATATATCTTACATTAAACCCATTGTTTTTCAATTTATCTATTAAATATGCAATACATGCCGCTTGATCATATTTTGGAACACCAATCATTATCTCAGGAACAATAAACCAACAAAATTGTTCGTCCATTTTTTGTCTGGAGGTAGTTTTAATACGAACATGAATACGATTTAATAATTTATTGAACAGATGCATTTGATTTAAATCATATTGTCTCTTTTTTTCATACAATTCATCAATACTTATTTTTTCTGAAAAATCTTCTATATTTTCTAGCGTAAATATATTTGCCATTTATACATTTTAAAGATTTAAAATTTGTTTACTTAATGTATTATTTTTATTTTTTATAAGAAATTCTCAAAATTATATAATTTTATATCTAGATTTTTACATAAAAGTTCATCTCCGGTATATCCTCTTTTTATTAAGCAATTTGAAACATTTTCTGTAATTAATTTCATTTTGTCAGAAGGTATTACAGTAGAATTACGTATATTTTTATGAACCTGAAATGTAATAGGTTTCTTTTTTATATAATTTAATACTTTATTTTCCCATCCTTGTTTTTCTATATTTACGATTAGTAATTGATGAATTTTATTTGAAAAAAAATGAAGTATTTTTTGATAACGTAATTCTCTTTTTGTAATCCATTGATTCGTCTTTTCTTGAGATACTGGCCAACACCATGATTCTTGAAAGTTCGTCCTTAAAGCGTGTTTATATCTAGAAATCAACCAATTAGATATTGGTCTTGTATTTAAAATAAATAAACTATCTGGATATTTATTATAATAGTCTTCAAAATTTATATGATCGCCATCAGTGAAAGCATCATACTTATCTATGATTTCTATAATTGGTTTTGTTGTATGAACTGAATTTATATTTGAACGTTTGAATAATTCATGTAGACTAGAAGTTCCAGTTTTATTAAACCCGATTACAAAAATTTTCATTATAATATAATATTATACAACATTATATTATATTTTTACCAATTTCAAACATCAATTATGTTAAATATATTTAATTAAAATTAGAATTTAAATTTGTTCTACTTTTTTAAAGTAGATGACGATTAAACATTTAGTGATTTCTGGAGGAGGTCCAACCATGATACAATCCTTAGCAGCAGTTGAATATTTAGAAAATAAAAATTTTATAAATATGAAAGAAATAGAAACAATTTATGGCACATCCGCGGGAGCTATCGTAGCTGTGTTAATATCCTTAAAATATGATTGGGAAACTATGAATGACTACATTATTAAACGTCCTTGGCAAGATGTATTTCCTATTAAAGCGCAAAATATACTTGATTCCTATTCCAAAAAAGGGCTTTTTGATAACAAAACAATTGCAAAATGTTTTAAACCTTTACTAGATGCAAAAGATTTGTCTCTAGAAATTACATTGGAAGAATTTTACAATTATTCTAACATAGAAATTCATTTTTTCACTTTTGAAATCAACCAATTTCAATTAGAAGATGTATCTTATTTAAATTATCCAAAGCTGCCATTATTAGTTGCCATACAAATGACATGTGGATTACCCGTACTTGTAACTCCTGTTTGCTTGGAAAAAAAATGTTATATAGATGGAGGAATTGTTTGTAATTATTCATTGAAATATTGTGTAGAATCAGGCAAAAAAGAAGAGGAAATATTGGGATTAAAAAACACATATGAACAAGATGATAGTTTGATTGATGATGAATCTAATATGATGGATTTTATTATGAGTTTTTTATTCAAAACAATTAGCAGTCTAAATTTAGATCATATTCAACCAAATATAAAAAATGAAGTAGTTTTTCATACTAGTTTTTTAACCATAGATCTATTAAAAAATGCGCTTGGAAATATGGAATTTCGCGAAGAATTATTTAAAAACGGCGAAGAAACTGCTAAAAACTTTTTAGAAACGATTTCTTCTACTTAGTTAAGAACACTATTTAAAAATTGATTTAAGGTTTCTTTGGTTGGTTTTGCGTCATATTCAATAATTTGGCCGTCTTTTATTAACTTAATGGTTGGAAATCCTTCTACATTATATTTATCCATCATTTTTTCCACTTCTGCTGACTCTTTTGTACAGTTAATTTCTGTAAATACAATGGCATAACCATTAATAGTTTTGTTTTCATATTCGGTTCTTAAATCATCCCAAACAGGTTTCGCTGTTTTGCAATGAGGACACCAATCTGCATAAAAAAAGAGTAATTCCGCTTCTTTATTTTCGTCACTCGTTGAAATCATTTCTCTATTGGCACGATAAGTAGCATTTGATGTAGGAATAATATAAAAATAATAATAAGCACAAGCAATAATAATAAATAATATTACAGCTACAATAATTAATATTGTTGTTGTATTCATTTTACTACCTGCTGACTGGATAGTAGAAAAAAAACTATTACTAGATACATTAGTATTTGAAGAATTAAAATTTACAAATTTATCCATATATACTATCTCAGAAAAATTAATGATTCTCTTTTAACGAATGTATTTTATCAAACAAATGTATTCCTATTTTGCTTAAATACTTTCTTTTCTAAACTAGAAAAAACTTTTCATGACAAAAAATAATAACATTACTAAAAACAATGAAAATACATAACTACAAATAATATTCATGTTTATTTGTGACTTTATATCTGGAGAAGTAGAATTATTCATAGTTACGTTTCTTAGTAAATTGGTTTGTATAAAATTTAAATAAATTGTATATCCTAAAATAACCACGGTTACTATTTTCATAAATAAACTTGTTTTAAAGAAATTACTTAGCGGACTAATAATAAAAAGTATAATCAATGTCATGGATGCAAAAGAACATAAACATATTTTTTTCGTAACATCTGTAAAAATGGTTAAATTAAATGCTGATTCAGTATTCATAAATTTTAATAATATTATTTTATTATTATTTTTTCTATTTGAAACAATTATTATTCTTCGTATATTTTTTTTTCTAACTGAATATTATGGCATATACATATACACGTAAAAATAGAAAAAATTCTAATAAAACAAAAAAAAATAGAGTTTTTTCAAAAAAAGATTATGAAGCAGGGGATGGAATGGTAACAAGTATTTGGGGGCCTCCTATGTGGCACTATTTACATACGATGAGTTTCAATTATCCTGTAAAACCTACCCATGAAGATAAAATACATTATAGAGATTTTGTTATTAACTTACAATATGTATTACCATGTAAATATTGTAGAATGAATTTAAAAACAAATTTCAAACAGTTACCACTTAGAATGTCTGATATGGAAAATCGGGAAACCTTTTCTAGATATGTTTATGAGTTACATGAATTAGTAAATCGTATGCTTCATAAAAAATCTAATTTGACTTATTGCGATGTGAGAGAAAGATATGAACATTTTAGATCAAGATGCACTGATGAAAAACCTAAATTATTTAAATTTAAAAAATTATCTAATACTAGAAAAAAAACAGAAAAAGGATGTACAGAACCTTTATATGGAAAAAAATCAAAATGTATCATTAATATTGTTCCACAAGAAGAAAGAGGTGAATCTATTAAAATAGATAAAAAATGTGTGAAAACAAGATAATACATTTTTACACAAAATTATATTATACAAAATTATATTATATACTATAATTAACAATGACAACTACTAGTAATTTACATAGTACTATTAATTTACCTTTATCCACCATAAATTTACCCTTACCCACCATAAATTTACCCAAAGAAAATATACCAAAATTTAAAAAAAATACCGATTGTGTTAACATTGATAAGATTCAATATATTTTTCATTACAATGAATTGAAAGACAAAATATTTCATCCATATAAGATTTTTTTTAAACCTGAATTTGTGAAAAATTTTGAAAATACATGTCATCATATGTTTAAAAAAGTTGGATTTGGAATTTTTGTCTTTGTTTTGGAAGGAAAGATTCATACCTATCAAGTATTTGCAAATACTACTGAATTAAAACCAGGAAGTAACAAAATAACAAAAAAACATCTCTCAAATTATAAAAAAAAAACACAGAAACAGAAATTTCCTATTTTAAAAGATAAAAAAAAATGGGGGTTTTCCAATTGTATGGTTCATTTAAAAGAAAATTGGTGGGAAAAATTTTATACAATTGTTTATTTTGATATGTTACAAAAATGTCTTGAAGGATCCAGTGTTACAACCTGTTTCTTTATTAATTTAAACGACTTTCCTGTTTTATATAAAAAAAAATGTAAACAACATATTTCAAATGAGGAAACGTGTAGTAATAATGACAAAGAAGATAATATATATATACCAGTATTATCTGGTACAACCACAAAAGATTATTATGACAAATGTTTAGTTTATGCGGATTCATGGGAAATAGCCTCACAAACTGTTTTTTATAATGAAAATAAATGTCAAAACAGATATAACGAAGATGAATTTAAAAAAATAAATACAAAATGGAATACAAAAAAGAATGAATTTGTATTCCGAGGAAAGAATAATTCGTGTTATCCAAATGATTTTATTAAAAATGACAGATTGAAAGTTTTGAAAGTTTTAAAAAGAATGTATGATGATCATGAAATTCCTGAAAAGATAGAGTTAAATGTTGGATTCACCAAATTTTCAAACAAGTCTGTTTTTGCGGATAATCAATTGACGTCTTCTGATAGTAATTACATTGTTAAAAGATTGAAAGAATGGTCTCATATTGAACAAATGTCCATGATTGAACAGTCTAATTGTAAATATATTTTAAATATTGATGGATATGTTACTGCGTGGAGATTAAGTTGTGAATTAAGTTATAATTCATGTATTTTATTATTATACTCTAAATATTATTCATGGTTTCACGATAAATTAGTACATATGAAAAATGTATATAAAATAGATGTAGAAAGCGATGAATTAAAGTTAAAAGACGAATTATCTAAAGCATTACATATATTTGCAAATAATGACAATATAGGTAAAAAAATCGCAAGGGGAGCAAGAAAATTATATGATGAAATTATGAATGTAGCGTATATTAAAAAATATATGATTTCTTTATTATTACAAAAAGAATTTGATCTACTGATTCCAATCAGACAATAAATCATAGAAAAATAAGACAAAATTATAACAAATTAAATTACATTCCAAAAGAACTAAAATCATTCAATACAGGAACTGGTAAATAACTATCATTAATGGCATTATAATTTGGCACCTTTTTACACTCAAAGGATGGTTCAGGGCATCTACCGCATGGCGGGCATGCTGGACATGGTTCTTTTCTAGTAGAGTTACAATTTGAAGGACAAACAGGGCAAACAGGTGGAATAACCTCAGATTTTAAAATGTATAAATGTTCATCTCCTATTGGAATTTGACTTCCAGGAATTCCTGGAGGAAGAGCGCTGTCATATGGATCAAAATGGCTTTTTACATTACTTGTTCTTGGACCGTGATAATTGTCAACGCTTCCTCCATAGGGTCCTCCATAATTGGTACTATTTGATTGATTATCTGATTCATTATTTGTTTGAATACGATTTCCTGTACTTCCATAATATTGTGAACTAGAAATGGAATCATTATTATAATTATTATTATTATTATGGTTATTATAATTATTTGAATTTAAATTTGAATTTGAATTTGAATTTGAATTTGATCCTTGTTCTTTGAATATAATTGTTTTATCTTTTGTAGTAATTTTAATTGCTTTACGTCCGTCTATTTTAACAATTGTTGCTGAAAAACCATTGGGTCCATAAAATTTAGTAACACTTCCATTATGGCCATTACTATTATAATATGTTGTGGTAGAACTTGTAGAATTATTAGTAGAATTATTATTATTATTATTTGAAGAAGGAGATAAAATAACTGGTGATCCTCCATTCATTAATATAACTTTTAATTTTTGTTTACCATTATTATCCGTAGTAACTACTACATATCCTCCATTTGGACCATTATATATAGTTCCACTAGGTAATTCTGATGAAGAACCATTGTAATGATTATAATTATCATAACTACTATTATACATATCGGTTGCATGTCCATTTCCATCTTCATCTTCATATCCATTTCCATGATTACCAGAAATGTCTTCATTCGTACGATCTGTATATGCGTTAAATCCTTCTTTGTAACAATTGCCTCCTAAAAATGAACATAGGACGAGGCCTAATAATAAAACTAGGAAAAGAAATAATGCTTCACTATTCATTGTATAATTTATACAGTGAAAAAAGTTTAAAATTAAATTGAATTGAATTTAAATTAAAATTATTATTTATAACTAGAAACAAATATGAAGAAAGAAGAATATGAAACACTGTTGAATAAACAAGATAAAAAAGATAAAAAAGATAAAGATGAAGATGAAGATGAATACAAAGAAGACAAAGATGAAGAAAAAAAAGAATTAATAAAAAGAATTAAAAAAATTCCAATCCTACTAGACAAATATTTTAATGAAGATCAAAAAATCGTTGAAATTGGAGTGGATGAAGCTGGAAGAGGTCCATTGTTTGGTCGTGTTTATACAGCAGCTGTTATTTTACCTAAAGATGACACTTTTGACCATTCTAAAGTAAAAGACAGTAAAAAATTTCATTCTAAAAAAAAAATTGATGAAGTAGCTAATTATATAAAAGAAAATGCATTATCATGGTATGTCAGTTTTGAAGATGAAAAAACAATTGATGAAATTAATATTTTACAAGCTACACAGAAATCAATGCATACATCTATTTTAGAAGTGAAAAAATTATTTAATAAACAAATGAAACAGGAAAACAAAAACGAACTCATTGATTATTCCTATTATTTATTGATTGATGGAAATTATTTTAACCCAGTGACTTATTTAAATAAAAAAACAAATAAGATTGAAACCATTCCATTTACGACCATTGAAGGTGGTGATGATAAATATACGGCAATTGCAGCTGCATCTATTTTAGCAAAAGTAGAACGCGATAAATATATACATGAATTATGCGAACAAAATAGTGAATTGGCTGAAAGATATGGTATTGATAGTAATAAAGGATATGGAGCAAAAAGGCATATAGATGGAATCAAACAACATGGAATAACAATTTGGCACAGACGGAGTTTTGGTATTTGTAAAAATTATTAAATATAAAATATAAAATAATTATAATTTTACACCTTTTTACATTTCAAATGCCGACATTAATTCATGCCATCGTATATCGCTTTTTTTTAATTCATATTCAGATATCATTTGTAATAAATTTGTTTTATTCTTTATTTTATATATTTCCATAAAATATTTTTTCCAATAATATTCTGATCCACTCATTATTTCAAATGGAAACAAATGGATTTCTTCTTCAGTTTCTTGATATTTTTCTATCATATATTTTGATATGTTTAATCCTGATATTCTACTATCAATGAAATTAATAAAATGATATGGAATGCATCCTTCATTTTGTAATACCCAAGGACATAACCATATATAACCTAATATAAAATTTTGTTTTGCTAATGATAAATCAATTGATATTTCTTGGTTTGATGTTAATTTTTCAAATGGAAAATCTTTTTTTGAAACTAAAACATAAATGTCTGAAAAGTCAGGTAACATTTTCCCATATCCGTTATTACAATCTTTATCCATATTCATAACTACATTATTAAGAAATTCGTGAAGTCCGTTTTTATCGTGGAAACAATCACTCCAAATATCCTTTATCTTTGAAAATTCTGTAAAATCTTCTAGATTAATTTCTGTCATATTTTATTAATAGTTTAGTATATGATATGTATTATTTTTTATTTCAATTTTTTATAAATTAATCAGCGTTTGAAATGTAAAAAGGTGTATAATAAAAAAGATGAAAAATAATTTTACAAAATATATAGGTTTATTATTTATTTTTTTTAGTAATTTAAAAAAATGAATACAAATATTAATTTAAATAAGATATTATTTAAAATAATAATAATAAATTAGTTAATAAAAAATGAGAGTATTAGTTTTTGACACAGAAACTTCCGGACTACCAAAAAGTAAAATTATTAATCCGTCTACACTACATTTATGGCCTTTTATTGTTCAATTTAGTTATATCATATTTGATAATGATTCAAAAGATCTTATAAAAGTATATGATAAAATAATAAAAGTAAAAACTTATAATGTAATTAGTGAAGAAAGCATAAATTTACATGGAATTACAAATGAAATATCTGATACAAAAGGAGTAAATTTAATTAGTGTATTAACCGAATTTTTAACCGATATTAATAAAGTAGATTTAATAGTTGGACATAACATAGAATTTGATATTTCAATGATTAAAGTTGAGTTATTACGTATTATTAACGAATATGAAAAAGATGAAACTATGAAAGAAAAATTAAAATCACAATTAGAAATAATCATAAATATCAATAAAATTTATTGTACCATGCGAAATTCCATTGACATATGTAAAATAGAAAAGGAAAATTCACGTGGAAAGTATTTTAAATTTCCGTCATTAACAGAATTACATGAAAAATTATTTGTGGTGAAACCTAAAAACCTTCATAATTCACTTAATGATATTTTAATTACCTTGAGATGTTTCATTAAAATGTATGATGATCATGATATTCTTGAATATAATTCTAAAATAAGAGATTTATTCAAGGGATTGGTGTTTTAATCTTAGTAAAAAAAGAATTATTGTAATTTGTTAAATGTATTATATATATTAATTTTTATAATATATATATTAATTAATATATATTATAATATATATATTCTTATTTTATATGGTAAGAAAAGTCATATATATGTGTCATAAAAAATTAGATAAAATTAAAATATATTCTCAAAATTGGAAAAAATTAAACCCAGAGTATAATATTAAATTATACGATGATGAATTATGTAAAATTTTTTTATTAAAAAAATATTCACAATTACATCTTGATATATTTAATTTTATACCGGATGGACCCATCAAAGCAGATTTTTGGCGTGTCTGTGTAATAAATAAATATGGTGGAATTTATGTTGATAGCGATATAAAACCATTAATTCCTTTAAATAAATACATAGAAAAGGACGATGATTTTGTAACTTGTATATCGCGTAATTTTAACAAAAATAATTTAGAATTCCAATTAAACCCTCATTTTATTTTATCTAATAAAAATAATATAATTTTACAGAATTGTATTGATAAGTATATAAAATTGTATATTAATAAAGAACCATATAGTTATTGGAAATGGAGTATCTGTTTACATATGACAATTGAAGGTATTACTGAAAAAAAATCACAAATATTGTTTTTAAATAATCAAAAATTTAAATTTTTATATGAAAAAAATAGTAATGAATGTGAATACGAAGGTATAGTTGTATTAAATAATAGATATAATGAATATTGTAATCATAATTTTGTTTAAATTTGTTGTTTAAATTATAAAAAAAATAACTATGCTGAACACATTTCACAAATTTCATCACGTTCTTCTTCTTTTTTATGTGTTTCTGGTTCAATGGTAAATTGTTGCGCTTGGTGTTTCGCCTTTCTTCTCAAATAATAAATTCCTGTTTTCAATCCTTTTTTCCATGAATAAAAATGCATAGAAGTCAATATATTATAATTCGGATCTTCCACCCATAAATTCAAACTCTGACTTTGACATATATAAGCCCCTCTATCTGCCGACATATCAATCACATGTTTCATAGGAATCTCCCATACAATTTTATATTTGTTACGAAGATGTTCTGATAATTGTGTCAATTGTTGAACCGATCCTTTATTTGCTATAATATTATTTTTAACATCTTCGTTCCATAAATTTAAGTCTATTAATTCTTTCATCAAATATTTATTAATGACTACAAATTCTCCTGCCAATGTTCTACGACTATAAATGTTACTTGTAAAAGGTTCAAAACATTCATTGTATCCTAAAATTTGTGATGTACTAGCTGTCGGCATGGGAGCTACTAATAGTGAGTTACGTAAGCCACCCCTAATTATTCTTTCTTTAAGTGCGGACCAATCATATTTATTATGGTTGTTATTGTTGTTATTGTTGTTATTGTTGTTATTGTTGTTATTGTTGTTATTGTTGCTATCTTTGCTACCATTTCCTGGTGTAATATTCCACATATCAAATTGTAAAATTCCTTTTGATGCTGGGGACTCGTTAAAAGAACTATAAGGTCCTTGTTCAAAAGATAATTCATTACTTTTTTCAAGAGCACCATGATAAATCGTCTCAAAAATTAATTTATTAACTTCCTTGGCTTCTTCGGAATGAAAGGCAATGTCCATGAGAATAAAGGTATCTGCTAATCCTTGCACTCCAATTCCAATGGGACGATGACGTAGATTACTTGTTCTTGTTTTTTCCGTTGGATAATAATTAATATCTATTACTTTATTTAAATTATTTGTAACCACTTTTGTGACCGAGTGTAATTTTTCATAATCAAATTCTTTTGTCTCGTGGTTCACAAAGGATGGTAATGCGATGGAGGCTAGATTACAAACGGCTGTCTCATTGGCGTCGGAATATTGAATTATTTCTGTACATAAATTACTTGACTTGATGGTGCCCAAATTTTTCTGATTTGATTTTTGATTGGCTGCATCTTTATATAATAAATATGGTGTACCAGTTTCCATTTGAGCATCTAATATTTTAAACCATAAATCACGTGCATTTATTATTTTACGTGCTTTATTATCTTTTTCATACTTTTCATAAAGTTCGTTAAATTCTTCTCCGTAAATATCGGATAATCCAGGGCATTCATAGGGGCAAAAGAGCGCCCATTTAGCATTGTTTTTGACTCTTTCCATGAATAAATCGCAAACCCAAAGAGCGTAAAATAAGTCGCGACCTTTCAACTCTTCGTCTCCGTGGTTTTTCTTCATTTCTAAAAAATCTTCAATATCTGGATGCCATGGTTCTAAATAAATAGCAAAGGATCCATTACGCTTACCCCCACCATTATGAACGATTCCATTATGTAACATATAATTATGTTCTTCTTTCATTTGTAAATCATATAATGTTCCACTATATTCTTCTTTGGTGATATTTTTTATTCTTGTTAATAAATAATTGTCATATTTAAAAAACTTGTAAAATTGATTTTCATCATAGACAATATTCATTAATTCGCAAATTTCTTTGGTTTTTGGGATTCTTAAACTATAACTTATTTTTTGATTTGTAATGATACTTGTTGTTTCGTCTTTTATTATTTCATGACTTTCACCAACTCTGTCTCTTACATATCCACTTGTCAATAATCCCATCTTCAAACAAATAAATCTCACACTTTCAATTAAATTTCTTGAAGTATTATCAAACACCAATTCTTTACTATTGCATCCATCTGTATCTAATAATCCCTTCAAAATAAATTTAGATTTAGTTATTGGAAGATTTAACCATTTACTATGAAGATGTTTATTTTTATTTACATCATAAATATCGCTATATCTAAATGGCATATTTATATTTTTATTCCATCTTATTCTTGTTACATTTTCATTTGTATTAGTATGATATTGAATACATTTATTTTCAAAATATTTTACTGCAAAATCTAAGATATGTTTTTTATTTGTTGTATGTAATGATATATAACCATTTTGATCTTCATTATGCATACATCCGTCTCCTAATATAACTCCATACATATAACAATCATCTTCTGTCAAATTCTGAATGTCAAAATTGTATTCAGGAATTCTATAAATTAATAAATCATCGTCAGTTAACTCTTTTGCTTCTACCCATTCAAATGATGCAATTTTTTTATTTAATCTATTTTCAATGAGTGAATAGTTTAAACCTTTTGGCTGATTTCTCAAAACATAAATTGGGTGTTCTGGTGTTATTTTCAAATTATCAATACAATGCATTGTTTCAATATTGTAAATTTCTCCTTCATATGGATGTTCTAGTACATTTTCTATTTCTTCACATTTTCCTTCTAAATTAAATATTTTGGTTTCTCCAAAAGAACAATTTTGGATTTGAATGGGTCCATTTGTTGTGTAAATGATTGTTTCAGGATGAATACATTGGTCAACGTATCGTGCTGTATTATTAAACACGCGAAGCATCGGAACAATTCCATTGGAAGAACCATTGGTTCCATGAATATGAGAACCTTTGGCGCGAACATTATGGATATGTAATCCTATTCCACCCGCCCATTTTGAAATCATTGCGCAGTCTTTTAACGTATTGTAGATTCCGTCCAGACTATCATCTTCCATTGCAATTAAATAACAACTTGATAATTGTGGTCTAGTTGTTCCTGCATTAAATAATGTGGGAGTCGCATGTGTGAAATATTTTTGCGACATTAAGTCGTAACTTTCTTTAATTAAATCCATTACTTCTTCATTACCATTTGTATCATTTGTATCATTTGTAGTATTTGCATTATTTTTGTAATGAATTCCTACTGCAACTCTCATCCACATATATTGAATTCTTTCTACAATAACATTGTTTAGTTTAAAAAGATAGGCTCTTTCAAGTGTTTTAAAACCAAAATAGTCAATTAAATAGTCTCTATTATGAACGATCATCTCATCTAAAATG